>Ga0214543_1005608_pt1 | contig 22903 bp, 12 predicted proteins | sample CNSS2metaG_FD_160094 | JGI IMG/M metagenome (GOLD analysis project Ga0214543, IMG submission 160094) | Root nodule microbial communities from cowpea collected in UCLA plant growth center, Los Angeles, California, USA - CNSS2 | ecosystem: Host-associated > Plants > Roots > Nodule | place: USA... | reverse complement strand
ACTGATACACCCAATACAGATTTCAACACCACCGAATACAGATTTAATCACACACTTTTCATCAATCGTGACAACACAATGATGTTCACTACAACTAATAAACCCACTATCCCTAGTAAAACATTAATAAACATTCTGGATCCCTTAAGTTCTTTCTCCAGAATAAATATCTTCCTTCTTTGCCTTATAATAGTGTTATCCCTTTCATCAGCAGCATCTTCCGAACACCATTTAAAGTAATTACAACCAATGAAAGCTTCACTTCCCCTCTGTTATTAACAACATCCAGAACACAAAACAACCTTCATGTTAGTTACAAACACTTATTGATCAACGAATCACAGAAAAAGGGTGATGGATCTAACCTTGTAATTAGGACAACCCCAAAATTGCTTCCCACCATTTTTAGTAGTTCGAGTTGTTCTTAACACAGCAACTTCTCCACAGTTGCAAATGGGCGTTCCACTGTGAAACAAAACACCACCACCATGATTAGATAACCTTGGATTTTGCGTACCCCACGAGTTACAGGAGCAAGATGAAGAAGAATGGCCCCTAGACATCACTCAAAATTAAGAAAGCTTGCCAAATGAAGATGAACTCCAGTAGGACAAAGAAGACGACTGAAATTAGGGCAAATGAACACTTCTATCTCCATAAATAACCTTCATTGCCACCTCATTACACCACATTGATGACAAGGTACTCAGGACTTGCCACGTTCCTGTTCCAAACAGACACATTGGCACTATTCTAACATCGTTTAACTAAAACTAACGGGAGGGACCATTTTAAACTGTTTTAACAAATTGGGAGACTAAATTGAACCCCGAAAAAATTGAACCTCAGAGATAAAGTAGGGGACCAAAAGTCTAATTAAGCCTTTTAAAAATATCTACAACTGGAAAACATAATGTTTAACTTAACTCCCCACATAGTAATTCCCTACTCCCTAGTTACGTACGAGTGGAGTATTTTATCAATTGTCAAGTAATAAAGCACCCACGTCAGTCAATGGAAATTGGAAAATGGAAAATTTGTTTGAACGAGTGAATAATGTGAACCCAATACTATATTTAAATTAGTTTTAAAAAAATTGCAACCTCGAAACATAATATCCAACTTTACTCCCCACATATTAATGCTTGACTCCCCACTTACGGATGACATGCAATTTTTGATAATTTCAAACATTCAACAAAGACCAAGGGTCAGTGTTTCGGTCATGCATTTTGGTAGATAGAAAATTTGTGATAGTTACTGTATTGCTTGATGAAAAATGAATTTTGTACCTTTTTAAATATCTGCGACCTCGGAACATAATTTCCAACTTCACTCCCCACATATTAATGGTTCACTCCCCATTTACGAATGACTTGGAGATTTTGACAATTTTAAAAAACCACAAATATCCACTATGGTCAATATTCAATGTTTTGGTCACCGCATGATGTCATCAAATTATCGCAATTATATTTCATTACAACATGCAAGTGCAGTCCACATTTTCTACCAGTACTCCCCACATGTTAATGCTTTACTCCCCAAATATGGAAGATTTGACGACTTGAACAATTTGAAAGAGCCACAAACACCCACGACGGTGAATATTCAGTGTTTATTAAATGGACATTGAATGGTGCAAAATTTGTGTAAGTGACTGCATTATGTTATCACATATCCATATTTCAGTTCTTGTAAATTTTGTAACTTCGTTCCACAATTTGTAACTTGACTGCCCACAATTTGTACAGATGACATGACAAATATAACAATTTGAAACTGCCACAGACACCCAGTTTACTCAACAACCAATTTAAATATTAAAGGACATACAATATCAATAAATTCCTTTTGTTGCAGACTTAATCTATCATTCAGAGCATCGATAAGAGTTGTAATGAGCTCAAAGAAGGGTTCAATGGTACAGTCAGAAAGATGAAATCGTTGTCGTCGACGACTTCTGCTACGCCCTGTCTCCGGTAACCCACCCAAACGGCTGAAATGACTCGAACTTTCCACCACTACTCTACAATGCTTAACTTTTCTCACTCTCTCACTCTCTCGCTCTCGCGGTCTTCAATGGATTTTCTTCTCTTCTTCCTTTGCACCACTCCTTTTCTCTTTGTCTTTGTCTCCACCACTACTCTAAACTCTCTCTGTATTTCGGTCTCTCGCTCTCTTTCACTTTCTTCCGGCAATGCTCCAAGAGATCATTGTTTTTTGCTCTCTTTGTGTCTCTGGTACTCCGGTGTTTTTCGCTTTCTCTTCTCTCTCATTCTCATTCTCTCTTTCTCTCTTCAATGCACTTCTCCATTTCAGTTTCCAAACAAAGCAACTCCCGCACGTGTAAAATTCGCCTTAGTAAAAGATTTTTGTAATAAAATTTTAAAAACTTTGGTGCCACGTCAGATTTGTCAAAATCTTGTCAAAATTTTTTGTTGAAATATCATTTTCGCGATATAAAATAATAAAATATATTTACTTTTTTATATAAACTGTTTAAAAAAAGTCGCAATCATATGTTTAAATAAAATTAAAATTAGAATTTTTTTATATTTTAAATAATTTTAAAAATAAAAAGCAATTTAAAATAAGATGATATTTAGGAATTACAACAGGTCGAGTTGGGTACGGGTAGTATCTATCTGTAACTCGACCCGCAACCAAAAAATTTACCTGCTACCTGTGCAGGTATCTGTTCAAAAAATAATTACCAGTCTTTTCCATCCCTAGTAATATTTAGTATAACTAAACTTTTTTAGCTCAATTGCATACAAGACTTATTCTACACAAAAAAAAAAAAGTTCCTTCCAAAGAATTTGAAGATTGCATGAGAGAGAGAGGAATCACCCTATCTACAACTTTAGAGTTCTTCTTGGAGATCAGAAACTCAAATTTATCAGCATGAGAGAACTATTTTGAAGGAAATCAGTCCAAATATCAGAAACAAAATTCATCCACATAAGCAATTGTTTGATCGCAGGCGTCATCAATCGCAAGCGTCATCAATCAAGTAAGCCATGAAATCACCATTTTGTTGTAGTGTTTCCCAACTTCGTGCAAGGGATCTCGGGCGTGCACAGTGGAGATTGGCAAGAATGAATCACTCATTGTTTTTGGTTGCCATGTTTCCATTGTTGGTAAATGTTATCAACGAGAGGAGGGGAAACAAGAACAAGGGCAGGATTCTCACCAGATGAAGAAAAAGGGAACTGAGTGGGTTCATGAGTTGATAGAGGCACGTTGAAGAATATAGAAGCGAAACCAGATTAAACTGATACCATGTAAGAACAGGGTTAAACACATAAGATGTTTGGAGAAAGGCAAGCCAAAAATAAGAGTTTGCAGAGAGAACACTTTATTAAGAGATACTCATTATTTCAGTACATGTGAACAACAAAAAAGATTGAATATATTGAATATAAAGGGTAAAAGAAACAAGCTAAGAAACTAACTAAAGCAAAAACAGATATAACTGAATAAACTAAAATAAGCTATCTTGCGACTCTATCATCACACTCCAAGTTATTCTGATAAATGTTGTAAAATAAAACAAAATATGAAATCTGAAAGTTGTTTTTATTTTACTATCAAATCACATGATATACATAAATGATATGTCTAATGACAAACAAAATGTTTTGTTTGATGAATGCATTGTTTATTCTAATGATAATAAATGCAAAGCACTTGCACTTTGTGTTCTTAGACTTCTATGATAAGTTGATGCTCGGAGAGACCACGAAGATAGGTAGTCTTAGTATTTCATGGTACTTATTGAATATTATAAATGTTTGTTTTGTCTACGTAGAAAATGTTCGTTTATTCCATCTTAAAATAAGATCCCCTCTAGAGAACTTATATTTATCAAATATTTCTTAAATAAGATGTTTTTGGTCAACAACCTTTCTAAAGACAAAATGTCAAAGGACCATCAGTATCGTATGATATTGTACTCTAATATTGCTAAAAGTTATCTAACCTAAGCCTAATGAGGTATCTCCTATATTTGAATATTGATTGAAGAAGATATGCAATTAGTGTTGCATAATTAATACATGAAAAGTGTGTTTTCCTATCTAAATTAGTATAATTCTTGTGACTTCAAATGTTGTTCATGTTTGTATGGGTGACATCAAGGACTTTTCATCATAAATTCCTGTTTGTATTGTTTATTGTGAACAACTTTATTATATTCCAATCAACTGATTCTATTTATTGAATACATTATCACATGTTTTAGAATACCCACTAGTTTTGTAACTTGTAAAATGATAAGAGAAAGGAGAATGTCAGACAAATTATATTTTGAATTTAATTTTAAAATCATTTTAATTTCTAATTTGTATAAACCTATAGTACAAAAAATTGAAGTAAATATGGCGGTTATAAAAAACTGCCATAATTTGCTTCATAATACAACAGTTCTATAACTACCACATTTTGTATGCAAAATATGGCATTTGAAAATGCCATTATGCTCCCATTACACATTACGCCATTTTTCAATGGCGCCATCTTTCCCTCCATAATACTTTTTTTTTTATTTACTTCTCATTTAATTCTATCTTTTTTATTACATAGTAAATTGAATTTTAATGAGACAAATGCACACACAAAACATAAAATTGGCTCATGTAAGACAAGCCCTACAAAATCTTCTCTATCAACCCCAATCTTTGTTTCGTTTCCACACTCCTCACACCTCGCAATTTTCCACTCTCGCACCTCGCAGTTCCCAATCCTCGTCGACTCCACCCTCCTCGTCGTAGGAGATCACATCGTTGTTTCCACTACGCGCACCTCGATGTTTCCGCTCCTCGCACCTCACACCACCACACCGTTCTTGCTGTCGATTTCATCGTCGGAGATCTCGTATAACTCGTCGCTGCAAGTGGAGATTACCAAGTCGCCGAAGATCGGGACTTCCTTCGCCACACTGATTGGGAAGCAGCAAAGTGTCGAACATCTCTAGCAATTCTAACGACAATGTCGACCAGGGTTTCTTCGCGAGCCATTTCTCCACTGCCCAAACCCTCAACCAATCGAGCACACTAGCAGTCGCCACGGAGCATTCGCTCTATATTTCCTCATTTCCGACACGGACAAGGTCCTTCCACTTCTTTCCCTCTATTACAATTTCGTTTTTGGTTGGTTTGCACTTTGATTAGTGACTAATGTGCGACTCCTATTGTTTGCTCTGATTATTGGGTTAATTATGGATGAATGTAATATTGAGTGTGCTCTATTGCATTTGGTTGAGATTGAAAATATCAATTGGGAAGTATAATTTTGTATTCTGTTATTGAAATCATATAAAGATATATGAAAATCATATAAAGATATATGAAACTAGAAGAGGTATTCAATTTATTGATAAAAATAAAAGGTCTAATTATTATTTTGGCCTTTTCAATTTTTTTTGTCTCAATATTTATTTTTATTTAATTAAGTCTTATTATATGTTAAACCGATTTATTGTGGTTAAAAATTATCATTAACGTTTTTATTACGTTTTAGCCAATAAAAATATGTCTTTGATTTAGTTTATAATTTTTTCTTTTATAAATTCAATTGACTCCCTATATTATTTAAATAAAGACAATAAATATCAATATAAAAAATATAATTCCTGAGAAAATATATATATTCTCAAACTTTAATATGTATGATTAAATAATTAATTCTTTCATTTTCTTTCTTAACTTAAAATAATCTATTATCAATGAAATTAAAATTGAAGCGTTACTAAAATTTATATTAATTATTACAAAGAGTATTTCTTTTTAGCTTTAAGCCAACACATTTCTTTATTATATTTAATTTATACAAATTGGTTTTTACTACTTTAAACTCAATGGATGCATATAAAGTTGTTAAAATGGGTTACACAGATGGAACTTGCGAGTCAACCCGGTTCACCACGAATTCGGACCGGGTTGGATTGAAATTTTTTTACAACTTTCAATACAGGTTGATTTTTGACCCGGCGCATTTAGAACCCGGCTCACGCGGGTTGAACCCGTGGTGAGTTGGGTTGGCTCACCAATCCACAGATAAAAGGGTCACACATGTGTTTTTTATTAAGTTGGGCTTTACATTTGGGTCATGTTAGTATGTTTTTTTAGCCAACATATAAATAATTTGTATTTTGTTGATTTTGGTTTGTATTTGGATTCTATTAAAATTTATTTAGATTTTAATTAGAATTATAATTTAATTTTGACTGAAAAAATATAAAAAAATACATTTTTTTTAATTAAGTGAACCCGTGAGCCAACCCGTTTAACCCGCCAACCCGCGGTGGGCCGAGCTAGGTTCGAATTTTTTTTACTCGCTAAAAAGTGAGTCAGATTGGGTTGACTCATTAAATGATTAACCTGTGATGGGTCGAGTCGGGTAGGATCGAGTTATCCGTTTTAACATCTCTATGTGCATACATAATTTTTATCAATTATAATCGTGTGAAAAACATAAATTTCAATATGTTTTCGATTTTACACTTCCAATTTTGATCTTTCTTAAAATAATTGTTTCATGAATTTCAATTGAATATTTGTAAATTGTTTTTAAATAAAATTACATTATACAATTAAGTTCATAATAAAGAAAAAAGATTTGTAACATCTTAGACAAGGAAAAACGTTAGTGATCAACTTAAAAGTGAAACTTACTACTAAACCCTAAACATCAATATATGTTTTTGTTCCAACTGTTTCATTTAATTAGTATAAAACATTCATTAAAGTAAACGTTAAAATTGCGTTATATCTGCTATAAGTAATTAGCTTTATTCATCAGGTACTTGAACAAGAAAAGTGTTTTCAATGGCATCATTCAATTCCTTCTATGTTGCTGTGGTCTTTATCATAAGTTTCAACTTATTAATTGAAAACTTAGTTGCTTCTGAAAATTCGGAAGCATGTAAGACTCCTTCTTCTAGGGTTAACCACGCACCAGCACCAACGCCATTGTCACCATATGGAGCATACTTGAGTAATTGTGTGAATAAGTTAAAGCCAAAGTGTGGCGAACAAATACTTTTTTCGGTAATTGTTGGAAACCAGACAGTTAGCCGCTATTGTTGCACCAGTCTTGTCAAGGATATGGGACAAACATGTCACACTGATGTCACAAGGTATGCAACAGATTTACCGGAACATAAGAACAACAAGAGAGAGATTTTGAACAGGTGTGACAAGGTTTGGAAACATTGTAGTTGTTTGGTTTCACATCATAGTTCTAAGTTTGATTCTGTGTAATGATAGACACTACAAGAGAAGTTAATGCAAGTAATCACGTATCTTCTATCATCACACGCTTATGAAATAAAGCCATAAAATTTCCCAAGCATTATAGCGTTAAGGTAGGACTAAATTTGGATATAAAATTGAAATCCGACCCTCCTATCATCAATGCCGTGGACAAAAAAGTTAGGAGTGCGAAATTAGATTTTTTTTTTAATTTATTATATGTAACTTTAGAATTTCATATAATTATTTTTCAGTGTCTTTAATTATTAGATTCTCATGAAATTTCTTAAATTTAATCGATAAAAATGCATTTTTTTTATCTTCATCTCGAGTCTTCTTCTTAAAAAAATTAATTCTTTTACTTTTTATTATATTTTTTCTAATATTAATTTAACAATTCTCACCTATTTAGAAAAAAATAAATTTATCATTGTCCAATAGTACATAATAAACATATTTATCAAATGCAAGAAGAAAATTCTTAAAAAAAGGTAAAAATAAATTTATTCAAAAGAAAAAATCAATAAGTTTAAAATGTTGTTTAACTTATCAATTTCACTCTAGTGTACTTTTATTTTGAATAGGAAAAGAGATGGAAGATGAAAATTAAAAAAGGAAATGAGAGATGAAAAGGAGACAGAAGTGCAGAAGGTTTTAAGAAATATTTTTAAAAAATTAATATAAATAATATTAAATACAATTTTAAAATATATAAAAATAAAATGAAAAAATTTTGGGGAGCCATGGCTCCCCTATGTCAACAAAAAGGTCCGTTGATGTCTACAATACATTTTAGTTTTCAAATTTCAAGCAAAATATATAGTTTTTCTAATTTAATGATATTAATTTTTGTATTAGATGATGTTCAAAGCTTAAATGAGAAGAGGTGTAAAAGAGCTCAAAAGCTGATTCGAAAGGTGATTTAACATGTTAAAAAAAATTAATATAGTTGTTAAAGTTTAAGAACTAGATTATATCAAAGTTTGAGATAAAAATGAATTTTAATGTCGTTACAAAGTTTAAGGACTAAAAACATATTTAATTTAATAATTAAACTAATAAATGAAGATATGTTAGATTTTCAAGTTGAACCAACAAAGAACCTATAATTCATCTTAATATACTTAATCTAATTGTGAGTTTAAGTCTCATATTAAATAAAGATGAAAAAATTGATTGTATTGTATGGACCGATCGACTGGTCAACAGTCGAACGGTCAGGATGTTCAACATATCACTACGATGTGGCCAGCAGTTCGGAGATTATGAAGATATGTTCGACATTGACCGTTCATTGGTCGTTCAAGTTGCGATGCTCGACATATGAAAATATGTGCGACATCCACTGGTCGTCAGTCATCTAGGTGACAATTAGTTTGGAGATTATGAAGATATGTGCGACAACCGTTTAAGTTACGATGCTCGACATATGAAAATATGTTCAACATCGACCGACCATCGACCGTCTAAGTGTCAATCACTTCAGAGATTTATGAAGGCACATGTAACATCCATTGACCAACAGTCACGTTCATGTAACGATGTCGCACAGGAGCATTGCTAAATGGCAACATGAGTAAATAAGCTTTGTAATTATCCTAAAGAGGTTCGTAATCAGGTTTAAAAACAATTGGGTCATGATTAGGTCAACCTTAATCGCAAACCCATGTAGAAAACTATAAATACAAGTCAAATGTATGGTTGTTAGGACTTTTCTCTTGCATTTTTTTTCAAAACAATTGTTATTATCGATCGAACCATTGCTAACTTAAGCATCAAAGCCTCTTTAACAAGTACAAGTACATCGATCAGTAGAAGAACCGAGCGAGCAATAGGAGTATCGAACGGACAACTAGAGCAAAAAGTTGGAGACTGGACAAAATTGTTTAAGTGGACATTAGACCTCCACACACTAAAAAAAAAATATTGCGTTTAACACAAATTATTATAACCTTGATAAAAATTTTAACCTTGATAAAAATTTTAAATAACGAAGGTTTTAAACCATTGTTAAATTCTAAAGGTTTATTTAAAAAACCCAACAAAATAATCTAGGTGTATTTAAAACCTTAGCAAAATAATGTAGATTTATTTAAAACCTCAGCAATATAATGTAGGTTTATTTAAAATCCTAGCAAATATATAGAATTTATACTATTTTTCTCTTATGTTTTTTCATTCTCACCCTCCCACTCGTTGTTTTCCTTCTTTCCTTTTTCATCTTTCTAAACTCTAATCAAAACACTCAACAAAGGAGAAGCGTCACTACTGACGAAGGCGTCTTGCCGTAAATCGTCGCCGTAGCTCGTCGTCGTAGTTTTCTTAGGTTTTACTTCACTTTCACGGTTTTGCTTTCAAAGTTTTTCTTTATTAAATATGAAATATTAACTCAAATTAGAATAGTATAAAAATTTAGATGGGATTGTACTATTTCTAACGCATTTAACTATATTAAATTCCAATGAACGTTGTTTTAATTCCTTTCACCCTTTAAATATTTTTATTAAACAAAATTATTTAAATTTACTAAGTTTTTTTTAATAAATTATTTCTATCATCATTAAGTACAAAAAAATAATCGAATATTTAAAATTTTATTTATAAACATATAAACATTAATTTTAATATATATATATATATATATACATATATATATATATATAACATGATTTCTTCTTTTGTGTCTATATTTTATAATTTCAATTTTATACTTTACAATATAATTATTTGTTAAATTTTTAAAACTTAGAAGTTAGTTTTATATGTTTTCTATAAAATAGTTTATCTTCTCTCCTTTCTTTCCATGTTTTATTAACATATATTTCTCATCTTTTATTCATTCATTTCACTTTGTTTTTAATAAAATTACAATATTATCACCTATTAATATAATATCATGTTTATTTGAAAATGTGTACACATAGACACTATAGCACCTGTGTTTACACAGGTGTATATATATATATATATATATATATATATATATATATATATATATATATATATATATATATATATATATATATATATTTCTTTATTGTGTCCACATTCTGTTTTTCTAGTTTTATCTTTAGTTATTATTTTAAAAATTAATTATTTTATAAATAGTTTATCTTAAACCGTTATCCTAAAATTCTCTTCTGTTTTTAACGGTTATTTTACAAACTTATTTTTGTGCATATATTTTATTTTTTAAATTTTACATTTAATAATTATTTTAAAAATTAATTATATTTTTATTAATCTTAATTCAAATTTCTATAAAAATTAAAAAGTTGAATACACAAGCTCTATCGCGCCTATGTTTTTGCTAGTATATACAAAGGTCCTTTATAGTAAATTAATCTTCATACTTTAATTTTTAACTATAATCTTTATAGTAAATTACTCAAACAAACGTTTTATAAACAATTTTTTCTAAATTAGCATGACAAAAATGTGTAGTTTTTTTATTTATATTTTGTTGAATAGTATGACAAAAAATGTGTAATATTAGTCACGTTTTTTGGACTATATGGATACTTTCTTGAAAACAATTCATCATATATTGGTAGTGAGCATGATGAAGACATTAGTTCTTGATTTTACTATGATTGTCATCTCATGAGTTGCTTAAAAAAATATTTAAATATTTGAATACTTAAAAATAAATAAATAAATATTTTTTATGTGGGTTGGTAAGCCAATCCACTTAATCCACCAACCCGTGGTGGGTTACGTCGAGTTGCAAAATTTCTGGCTCACACCATAAAGTGAGTCGAGTCGAGTTCAGCGGAGTTCAAATCTTGCCATACTTGCCCTTCCACTTTGCCTTGGTCCGGTGGATGTCAATCTTGTTTTTTTCCCTGAACCACAAAATGTTATCTGGCATTAGAAGTCAAGAACAAGAATTTATATGGAAAGTGAAAATCCGAAATGGATTTTACATTAGAGGAACGACATACGGTACCTTTAAGAATCGAACCCTTTGGACCCTAGGAATAACAGACTCATTGGTGGATTGACCTTGTTTCTGCAAGAGATGTGCTCATTAAAGGAATTTGTTGTGTCCAATCATCAAATAGGTAGAGATACCAACGCCCTAGGTTTGGAAATTGGGGATTTCCATAACTATTGATACAACTTATGAATAACAATTTCAGATTGATACAAATAAAGAGAACAACAACATTGTTTGACATAAATAGATCTTCGAAATTGAGATTGGGTTTGACTCACGTAACTCTACATAGTAAAAAAAAGAAAAAACGAACCATTGCGACCAAGCTTCATCTCCTTCAACTGAAGTTCAATGGTTGCGAGAGTGCGAAAGAAATTATTGTAGAATGAGCACGAGAAAAAGGGTTTCAATGTTAAAAGAAAGATATTTTCCAAATTTAATTTTTTAATATTTTATTATTTAAAATCTCTATATAAAATTTATATGTAATGTATGTCTTTGTTTATATACAAATTCATGTATTCTTACATACAAAATTTATCCTTCACAAAATACTCCTTCTCCTTCATTACATATCAAAAATACATGTATGTAATTTTATTTTACATACGGATACTAATTCATACATAATATCCGTATGTAAAGTCTAATTTACATATTGATTTAAATTTGTATGTAATTATTCTTATGTAATTATGATTTTTTTTTGTAGTACCGGCTTGTGGTGAGCCAACCTGTGTGAGTCGAGTTGGCTCACTTTTACTCTTTAATAAATAACTTTTTTTTCAATTAAAATAATTATTTTATCATTTTTACCTCTTAAATAACTGCTTTGTTAGATTTGATTGTTTTATTTATTTTATTTTTTTAAATTAATCGTTTTTAAACTAGAATAAGTATCTTTAATAAAATAAATCATCTACAAATTTTAAAAAATTATTTATATTTATTTTTAAAATTAAAAAAAGTGACTATTTTATATATATTTACTCTCTTACCAGTTTTGTAACTGTTTTTTTTTTCAAATTTAAATAATTAATCACTAGTGTAAACACAGGCGCTATCGCGCCTGCGTGTACGCATTTTTCGAATTATATTTATAATTGATGATATTGTAATGTTATTAAGTTAATGAATAAAATAAAAGTATATTTATAAAAATTAAAGTGAAATATATGGAGAAAATATGAAAAAAATAATTGTTGATGAATAGTATGAGAAAAAAGAAAAAGGAGATAAATAAATAGTTTTATAAAAACTTGTAAAATTAACCATTAATTTTTAAAAATTTAATAAATAATTAAATTGTAAAGGGTAAAATTGGAATTATGAAATGTGGACACAAAAGAGGGAATCCCCTTTATATATAGTTATAGATAATACTATTTAAATAATATTTTTTATTTTAATAACTAAAATTTATATTATTTATATGTATAACTTTATACATCTTTTGTTTTCTATTTTTTTTTAATTATTATTTTTGAACTTTAAATAATTTATATTTAAAAAAATGCAGTAACTGTTTGTACGCTCATATAAATAATAATTTTAGTCGACTGAAATTGATTAAAGTTTGTTAAAAAAATTATATTGATAATAACATTTTCTTTTTCTTAATTAACGTTTTCTATTAATGTTTTATATAAATATTTAGTCCTACATCAATCCGATTATTTTATGGAATCATTGATGGAAATTTTACTACCAATTGCTAAATTTTTTTGCAAACTATCATTAGTAAAAGAAATCTGATCTAATGTAGGGTGAAAGTTTTTTCATTAGAAAGAAAATTCAAGAAAGTCTTGATTACGTTGAGATTGAGGATACAAATTATTGATAAAGTAAAATTAAGTTTAAAGTTAAACTTTAGCATAGTTATTAATTAATGGCATGAATCAAAAGAATTTTAATATTTATTAGGAGAGTAAATAGGTTTGAAGATCAAATTCAAGGTTATACTAAATGAAAAAGTAATAAACCTTATCGGGAAAAAAAAAAAAGTGAAAAGGAAAAGGAGTGTGATGAAATGAAAGAGCAAAAGCGTGTCAAAGTTCCACCAGCATCAGTAGTACCACCACCAACGTTTGGTGGAACGAAGCAAAACCTGTGGAACCAAAAACTCTTTGTTTTTCTTTTTTCTTGGTTGGTGTTCTTGTTCTTCCACGTTTTGCTATGTCGATGTCGATGGTGCACCCTTCAGTTCACCCAATCGAAGCCCCACCCATGACTGACCATGCAATTGCAATTCCCAGACACACTTTGAAGGATACTCAGGGCATGCCCGGCACCCTCGGTGGCTTCCTCTTGCGCTTTCTTCAGTTCTCCTTCGCCGTCGTTTCCCTCTCCGTCATGGCCACCACATCCGATTTCCCTTCCGTCACTGCCTTCCGGTAATTAACTCAATTACCCCCCTTTTCTTTCTTATTCCACTTAGTAAATTCATTTCCTTTCTTTCTTAATTGGGGCTGTGGTAATTCTTGTTGAAAATCAAGAAGCCAGGTTTTTATTTAATGGGGTTTTGTGAAGTGGGGATGAGTTTATTATTCCCTTTTTTGCTGCTTTCTTTCTTAATTGGATGTGTGGTAATTGTTGCTGAAAACCAACAAGCCAGGTTTTTTTTTGATGGGGTGTTCTCAAAATTGGGTTTTGTAAAGTGGACATGAGTTCTTGAAGGAGAGACTACTATTTAAGCTACAACAATTCCACACTGATGATCTATGTGATTTTTCGGTATCTACCGTGTTTGTCTCACTTGGAGTATCCATGTATCTTTTTGCCAACAAAAGTAAATTATGCAGACACCCTTTTAAGTTGTTTTTTTTTTTTTTTTTTTGATCGAATGTAATCTTCTTGTTTTTTACCGTTTATGACAACTTTCCTTGTAAAGGTCGGAATGTTTTCAATTAATGCTTTTTAAACAATTAAAGAGATTGTTGTAGGGAGAGGAAAAAGAGAGGTATCGGAGTAATCTGAAAAAAACTTTAGGGTGTCAACGTAGTTTGCTCTTGCTAAAAAAGACAAGGGGTGATGAGTTTCTCTACTTTCGTCAAATGTAATGAATTTAGTAAGAAATTGATGGGGATTTTATGTTCTCAGGTTCATGCTAAAGAGGGGATATTTGGAAATTGTTCATCTCAGAATAATCTTCTGAGATATTATTCTCCATGAGATTCTCCTTAACAACTTCCTTAAATGTTTTTCTTGGTCTCTATCTCCCATTTTCCTAGAATTAAAAACCATGCCATTTATTTTTCCTACCCGTTTCTTTTATGAACATCTTTAATCAAATTTTGGTTATCTTTTCTTCAGTTTATGTCAGATCAATATCTCCTCATCTAGAGTAACTCAGTAGCCACAGAAAATTCAGTCTTCATAAAAATGGTGGGATACCTATGCTTCTTCCAAATTCTTCCAAAGTCAACAATCCAAGCCCTAAGAATTTAGTTACCATTTATTTTCTATTTTCTCCTTTATTAAATAGTCGAAATATACTGTCTTTTGATTTGTCTAGATGGTTGGTATTTCCTCTAGTTTTCTGTTATGAGGTCTGCTACATGCCTATGTTGGTTGAGTAGACTTTCAAGAAGAGATAAAACTGGTGGAATACATTTGCCAGAAAGTTGGACTAACACATGATGAGAGGAGTATGGTCTACACACACTTAAGGTGGTTTGGTCATGCTAAGGAAAATCAATTGAGGCTCTAGTGAGAAAAGTGAATAAAATAGAATAACTGAAGAAAAATTTGTTGAATATTTGTACCCAACCTCAGTTCCGTAAGGTTCAGATTTTAGCAATTTTATTCCAGATGAAGACACAGTTGTTGATCTGTTCAAGCCTTTGCTTTCTAATCTATTTGGGAGGAACAACTTATTAAGAAGACTATGTACGCTGTGTTAACCAGGAGTCTTAAATATAAGATTTGGATTAAAATAAGATTGGAGAGTATCCTAAGACTGCATTATATGAATTGTAGGAAGTCATATTCCAAAGGAGATCAAAATGAGATCATTAGGATGTGATGATATCTACATTCACAGTCTACATTTTCAACATAGCATAACTGATTTTGTTGTATTTGCTGTTCCAGCTACCTAGTTGCTGCTGTCAGCCTGCAAAGCTTGTGGAGCCTCTCTTTGGCAGTTGCTGATATCTATGCCATTTTAGTACGGCGTGGCTACCGAAATGTTAGAATCGTCCGGTTATTCTCTATCGGTGATGGGGTAAGGCAATGCTGGAATACTTTGTTAGCTTGTGTAATTGGATTTTGTAAAATTGGTGCTATCCTCACTAGTGTCTTGAAAACACTCTGGCAAAGAAACTGTCTCTGGGTAGATTAAGTTTCCAAGACCGTTGTTACCATGGTAGCAGTAAAGGTAGTGAAAAAGTTCAGTCATTGTGCATTAAAAATATAACCATAAACATGATAGTTGTCTCAAGGAAATAAAAATGTAAGACTTCTACCATAACTATCAGACTAATATAATATGCTATAAAGATATAACACTGTGCATTAGCAAAATACATTTTAGCTATGGAACCAATTATTTAGTTATTTACATATATTATTTGCACTTAAGTAAAGTGGGATGATGCTGTAGTTAAATTTTCAGCTACCCTATTATTGGAAATATGTATTTGTTCGCTCATTTGTTCTGGTAATGTGGTATACTGTACTGGAATTCATGAAAATAATGCATAGGCACTTATATGTGGAATTTTGCTGCAGATTACTTCAACACTTACATTTTCTGCAGCCTGTGCTTCTGCTGGTATCACAGTTTTGATTGGCAATGATTTGAATGACTGTGCACAGAACCATTGCAGTAGGTTTGAAACAGCAACGGCAATGGCATTTATGAGTTGGTTTGCTGCTTCTCCCTCATTTATTTTGAATTTCTGGTCACTGGCCTCCAAATAGAAGCAGCAGAAAAGGGTTTTAGCTGTTTATGTATGGCATACAACTTTGGGGATTGATGGCCCTGATTGTTGCAAATCTTATTCGTGGCTTTTTTGATCCTTTGAAATATTGCTGCTGTTCAATTCAAGGCGTGAGCTTGAAACTTTTAGTTGTGATGTTCATAATTTCTCAAACAATGGTAACTTTCCAAGTAAATGTCAACATGGCACAACATGAAGTTAGGAAGCAAGAGTTGTTTAATGCAATATAGAATAATTTAGAATTGGTCACGATAGAAAGTTTGTGCAAGGGTGAATCAGTTTACACAAAGTCTTAGCACCCAGAAATGAGTTTTGAGGCAAATCAACTCCATTTATCTATCTATAGCAATAAACTTGCATAATCCAGATAAACATACAAACTCATTGTGTCTAATACTCAATAGTCAATAGGGAGTACAGATGTCACAATTGGTTCAAATATAAGTCAATCCAACTCGTCACTGTTTTGAGTTGGGTTGGATCGGAAAAAATTCTAAATTTTTAAATGTGGTTCAAATTGAATTCGATTCACTTGACCTAGGAATTAAATGAGTTCGAATGAAGGTAACAAGAAACCTTTATTATTCTTTTACTTATTTTTTATAAGTCTTTTATTATAATTCTTTGTTGCTTATAAATATGTAGGTTGACAATTTGCTCTTTTTAAAGATCAGAATGTTGTTCACTATATTTTTAAATAATTTGAATGTTTAATTTATTTAAATAGTTTGAATGTTTAATTTATTTGTTTGTTAAATTATGTAGATTGAGATTTTAATTTTCAATGGCTATATTTATAAAAATGTTTAGATATACTTTCATTGTCCAACAATAAATATATAAAATAAGTTAGAAGAACAAATTGTCTTTTTAGTGAATCAATCTATCTAATCCAACAACTTGTGGTAGGTTGAATTGGGTCACAAAATGTTTGAGTTATTTAAAAGTGAGTTGATTTAAGTTGATTTATTATTAATTTTTTGAAAAATATAATTGTTATAATAGAAAATATTTATGATCAATAACTATAATAATGTTCTAAAATTTAAACTTATACTTTATTTCAATTCATTTTTTTTACAAACCATTATAATAATAACAAATTTTATTTCAAATTATATTATAAAACTAATATCTTCAAAAACTTTCATAAATAATATTAAAAAATACAAATAAACCCTTTTTGTAACATTCCATTTTAATAGTATAAAATTAATAAGATAAGACATTTTGTAATAATATTCAAAGGTAGATTAATCGAATAAAAAGTATATTAATACCATCTTTCAAGAGTTGTAAAAATATATCATTTATATAACAACATCAAACTTACAAAAATATTCCTATATCAAACATACTAATCACTCATTCTTCATAGAAGTCTCTAAACCTGTATTTTCATATACTTACACCAGAATGATGATCATCACAAAAGAAAAAAAAAAACACAACAACACAAAGTGCAAGAGTCCATAGTCCAATGCATACATAGTCTAATGACCACAAACCTACATTTGAGTGTAAATGATCATTAAAGTTTCAAGATGTCACCTTAGTTGAATCCATAGTCCAATGCATACATTCAAATAACACCACCATAAAATCTTCTCACAAGACCCATGAAATTATGTGAAATACATACAATGTTCGTATACATTAACAAATTCATCATCATCACACTTTCACAACAATACTTTCACCACAATTAATTACTTTCACAATCATATACATCTTTAATCACATTTTCATATTCACATATCAATAATTCCATCTCAATCAATTACAATCTCAAACATATACATACATAAAGTACATCAAAACGGTGAAAATAAATTCTCTAACCACATACTTCAAAACAAAGATCCCACCGGTCAAAGTGAAAAATCACTTGTCTAGGATCAGTCGTCAAAATTTCAGCTTGATCTGACGGTTAACAAAGTGAGAATCTTCATTTTACCAAGAGGTCGTAGACTAGAAAATAGGGTGGTGCCCGACGCTGGAAAAGTGGCACCCAGTGCTACGACCCCTAGAATCCACTGATTTGGATGCGCCTAACAGTCCAAAAGTGGTGCCCAGTGACACTAAGTTAGTGGCCACTATCATAGTGGTGCCCGACGGTGCTGCAATGACGTCCGACGGTGTATCAGAAACAACAATTTAGGGGAAAATTGATCCTATGCAATTGACTAATTGGGCACATTTCCTTTAGTGTTTTTGATTCCAAATTGTTTTACAGAGTTCAAACTTGATACTCAATCACTCAAAACACATTTTCAAACTTTTCCCCAAATCAAGACCAAACATAAATCAAATATCAAACATTTTAACATGCAACTCATCAATTCAATACACCACATCACAATTAACTATTAAGATGATTAGTTCACACCAAAATTTCACAGAAAACCTAGCTTCTCTTACCTCTAGTGCAACCCAAGCTTGAAACAATGAAACCTCAAAATGATTCGAACTCCAAAACCCCTAGCTCAACCTAGAGACCAAAATGAAGGAATGCAGAGAGGGATGAGGTTCTGGTCATGATCTAATCAAAATTAAAGTCCCATGAACAACGTGCATCCAAGAAACCTCACATGAGACCCTCCCCACACAGAAAAGAAGAAGAATATTCAAATTTTCAATTTATGCGGATGAAGAAATCATTCGATTGGATTTGACGAGAACTCTAAAATGATCCCAAAACTGGCCTCTGATTCACGAAAAGATGAAGATCAAATGAAAATAAGAAGAAAGAATCAAGGTTGAGTTGAAATGGAGAATAAAATTGGTGTTGAGAGAAGGAAAGGGATTTTGTGTTTTTGAAAATAGGAGGCAACTGAGACTGTTTTAAAAAAAATGGATTTTACATTCTTCCTAACAACAAAAATTATCGACTTACAAAATTCACTCATCAAGAAGAAAAAGATCTGCTCCCTCTCACTCTCTAATAACAATCACTTATACTTGGAGTTGTCTTGCAAACATCGTCCAATTATTGCAATTAAATTTGCAAGTTTTGGTGATTCCAAAGGAGTGCAACAATCACCCACGACAGTTGTGAAAGTAAGAAGAATGCATTGTCCATCCTACAAAAGGCAGAAGTGCTTGCAATATTTTCATTAAGATTATTCTTAGGTGATAACAACGTTGATTTTAATAAATTACTCGAACATTTGGCAATGTATAGGAATGTTTTGGCAAGAAAGCATGCTCATTGGATGTTTCTGAAAAGACACTTGGTCCAACCACATGTAAAACTATTAACAAGAGGCTTGTCGTGGAAGTAATGTGTGAGGAGTTAACTTATATGTCTTTAAACTTTTATCCTAAATAAACTATTTTTCCTTATGAAATTATTTTAGGAAGTTAATTGTTATGTTAATATGATTTTATTGTATGGTGCCCATTTAATAGTTTTCACGCTACTAAATAAAATATTATATCATGATCAAACAAAGCAGATAATGGGAATAAACTGTTATAGAGTGCTGATACAGTCATCCAAAATAACCATATAAGTCCCTATCGACGTGTACAGTCTATACAAGGAAGGGTTAATTTATACATCTCAAACTCCATAGAGCCTAACCCAAAAGCTACTACTGGATTTCCAAGCCAAGGATCAACTCCTGTCCAGGAGAGGGGTGTCTTCATCTGGATTCTTCTCTGCTCACACCAACAGTAGGTGATCATTGCAAAAGAGAAACATACAAGGAAAACAAACATAAACAAGAAGGGTAAGCTAATCTTAAGTAAGAGAAATCATGCAGTTCAATTTATGAATATCAGTCAATTATGTTGCAACCATCAAAATTACTTAAGACACCATCACATAGCACAAATACATGACTCTATACTTAATATCTAGATTATGTAAGCAACATTGGATCTCTTGGTGGCGCGCATCTGTGACGGTCCCCAAACTCTGCAGAGTTTGGGCGCAAGGGGTTATCACCCGACCACTTACAGGGTAAGTCCCCTTTGCGTCTAAGACTTGATCAAGTCCAAAGACTAGGACCTCCTGCTACTCCTCACGACATAATCCATTCTGCTTTATATGAGCATGAATGATTATTGGAGTTTCAGGATACCAACCAATACGGAGTCCTCACGTCCTTACACACATTAACATACTCATCCAAATTTCCCTTGAAATTCTATTTCAACCACAACTTCTCTGAATTCATATTCATCCAATTACATCACTCACAATATTAGCAACAACGTTCCAAGCATATAAGAGGCTAATTGCACAAGATCACATTTAAACATATAATTTCATCCCTTAAATCAGAGCATCAAACACCACATTGTAGTGGTTCTCGCTCAAGCTAGAAGATCTAGCCCAGGCGAGAGGCCATCTCGCTTAGGCGAGTCAATCTCGCGAGGCTCTATCAGTGGGCAAAAAAATAAAATCTGGACGAACTCTCACTCAGGCTAAGCTGGTTCGCTTAGACGAGAGTGTCTTTCGCTCAAGCGACCTCAGCTCGCCTAGGTGAGGCTTCGCGCAAGAACCTATTCCCACATGCAGGAGCCCAGAATCCATGGCAAAACTCAATCAAGCACTCAAACATACAATTCAAACATCAATTTAGCACACAATTCTTCGATCAAACTCATCAAACATGGTTTTCAAACGGAATTTAGAAGAAAAATAGTTAGCTTCCCTTACCTTTGCAATTACCACTAGCAAGAACACTTTTAACAAGGGGGCACCTCAATTGCACAACTTAAGGAACTGGAATGCATAAACTCAGAGTGAGGATATGACCCTAATTCGATTTGGAAAGAATGGAGCTCTAGAAATTTCGAAATTTGAAGAAAATTGAGGATACTGAAATTGACTTACTTGGAGAAGGAGACTTAGCTGGGGGAAGGATTTCTGTTCCTGCTTCCAAGTTCAATTGCTGTACAGAAATGGAGGATGGATCAGAATGGAGTTCAAGCTTTCTGGTTAGAGAGAAGGCAGTGAAAACAGTGAGGAAAAATTATAGAGTGAGAGTGGAGTGTGTTGTTCTGTGGAACTGGTGGCAGAGAAAAAGAGAGTATATGGAAAGGAAAATGGGGTTCTCACATGGTGCCTACTTGATATACATTAATTAATATTTAAATATTCTTGATATAAAAATTTAATCCACATTAATTTTAATAATTTAAATACAATGAAAAAAAAACAACGAATAATAATAAAAAAAAGCATTTGTTTGACAAAAGTGTTTTATTTATAATATATAATATACATTATGTGTGAAACACCTCGGAGAGGAACTTATATAGTTTTGTATCATAATGGTGTTAACTTTTCAATTGCAATTTCTACTTTTAATGTCTAATTTCTCCAACTTTTTTACTTTTTTAAGCGACGTTTTAAAATCAAAACAAACAAATGATTTTAATTTTGAGTAACAAATTTCATAATTCCATACTTACATTTCAAATTGCATATATTCTACATAATTATAATTATTATTTTTTTCTTAAAATAAATAAAAGTATAAAATGCTTATTTTCTACTAAAAACCCATATAATAAAAAACAAAGATCACAGTTAAAAATAATAATAATAATAATAATAATAATAATAATAATAATAATAATAATATTTTATTATTATATCCTTAATAGATCCTTAATAGTTTTAATAATATTTTGTATATCATCTCACATGTATAATGGAATGCAGCAGTGAAATTGATTATATTCTAATAATCTCTTAACCGTTAATCAATAACATATTAATGATCTGTAATGATCATTCATTTTAACATTGGATTGGTCATTCAAATAGTCTATACATTCAAGGTTTAAAATTTTAATTAAGCTGGAATCAGTATTAATAAGATTATTGGTTTTAATATTATATTTTTATATTTTTATAAAACTACATAATATCATATTTTGATAGAAAAGTAATAATAAATTTATTGGTTTTAATATTTAAGATATATATAATGTATAATTTCTAAAAAGTATATGTACATTATATTTAAGTTTTTAATAATACACTTCCATTTTGTTAATAGTAAGAATTTCTAACGTATAGTAAAGTGAAAAGTATTTCAGATAATCTCTTCAAATGAACCTATTTTTATTATTTTTTTAAAATAAAGAGGACAAAATATTAAAATTAAAATTATGGAAAAATATTTTAAATAATTATTTAAAATATTAAGTTTAAATTTTAATTATTTTAAGATAAAGAATAAAATGAAAAAATAATTTATGATTTTTTAAATATAATTTGAAATTCAATGTTATTTTAATTTTTTGAAAAATAAAAGTATTATAATAAAAATATTTATAATCAATAATATAAATATATCTAAATTTTAATTTGTATTTTATTTCTAATTTTTTTTCTACAACCCATTATTTTGATAACAAATTTTATTTAAATTATATTAAAAAAATAAAATTTATTCATCCGAATTTTTTTATTGTTTATTTCTCAAAGTAATTAAATTTAATCTTGGTATTTTTAATTAATTATTTTAAATTATTTCTTTCTCATTTTAATTTTTAATGTTTAATGTTGATATTCCTTTAAAAACAATTCTGCAAAAAGTCAAATTATGAAAAAGTAATAATGTTCTACTGACTTTATTAGAGGATTTTTTTTAAAATTATTAGTCATGAAAATTGTGACATCCCATTTTAATAAGATTATACTACCAAATAAAATATCACACAGTTATAATAACGAGAAGCACTCAAATGAACAAAACGATAGAGAAGGGTAACTATTACAGTCATCCAGAATTATACTG
>Ga0214543_1005607_pt1 | contig 22905 bp, 9 predicted proteins | sample CNSS2metaG_FD_160094 | JGI IMG/M metagenome (GOLD analysis project Ga0214543, IMG submission 160094) | Root nodule microbial communities from cowpea collected in UCLA plant growth center, Los Angeles, California, USA - CNSS2 | ecosystem: Host-associated > Plants > Roots > Nodule | place: USA... | reverse complement strand
AGTGGGTGTCCATGGTGGTGCCCCATCTATATAACTTGGTAAGGATTCAAGGTAAGGATTGCATCCTGACACTCTAAGGAGTCAATTAGTCTCACTTAGAGCGGACTGACTCCTGTGGTGAGAGTAGCAAGAGGCCTGAAACTCATTAAGGGCTAACCTTGTGTGTGAGGGAATTGATTCATTGTAACACTTGTAACACATAGCTCGGGGGTGAGCAGAGGTATCCACCACAAGTGCAAGCATCCGCCGAATCTGACCAGATTATATGTATCCGGATGAGTCGAGTCGAGTCCTAGTGTATTGATTGAAAGGTCATAACATGCTTGGATGATATATGTATATTGGACTGTGAAGGTATATTTGATTGTATGATAAAAATCTTGTTGACTCTAGCTTACCCTTTACTTGTTTGATTGCTTTGTATGTTGTTCTTATACCTTTGCGATGATCATCAATTTATTGGTGGGAGCAGATGTGAGAGGTACTCGCGATCAACAAAGGAGGGATGATTCCGCTGCATAGTCTACATGGACTGGACTTTATTTTTCTTAGTGGGCTTTTCTTTAGGGCTATAGCCCATGTATCTGTCCGTATTTTGATTTATATACATTATGTTAAACTTTTGAACTAGTTTCCTTTCGGGCATCGTGGTGTGCCTTGGGTTGTAAGAAGTTAAGTTTTAAACTCCAGGACTGTGTTATTATATTATCTCTATCTGACGCTTCTTTTAGTTTCGCTTACTAAATTAAATGGGGTGTTACATATAAAGCATGTTTGCACTTCATTTAGTATCACTTCTGCTTATGGAGTCTAAACTAGGAAATTGTAAGAAAATTAAGGCCTCTTTATTGTAAAATATACGATTCTACTTACCTACCAACCATTTTCATGAATCTATTCAGACTTGAAATACTACATTTCAGCATGAATCTATTTAGACTTGAAACACTAGCAAAGCACAATGAATGCACACACATTTTCACCGCTATTTCTCATTATTCATTCCAAACTTGAAATATTAACAAAGCTAAACGCATCGAGTACTATATCTCCTTTACCCCAAGAATAATATACACAAGTACAGCGTCAAAGTAATTTCAATTTTTTTCTTTCTCATTGCTTTTTTTTTTCATTTTAAATTCCGCACTCCCTAGTAACCATAATTAAGATAAACCAATTTGCAATCTAAATGTTATAATTTGAGTGGAAATAAGTAAATTAAAGAACATATATGTAAAAAATTTCCCATAAACTAACTTTCTTCCCCTACAATAAAACAATCTAATAACAAGCAAATTTAGAAAAAAAAATAATAATCAATCATCGACTAAATTAAACACTATTTTATAAATTTAAAATTATTAATTTCTAAAATAGTCTTAATTAATAAAAATAATATAATTAATTTGTGAATTAAAGTTTGAATTGGTTTCTAACATTATAACCACCAATGTTTTATCTATTTATTATTATTGATGCTAAGTCTAATTTAAAAATAAAGATTATTTAGAATTAATAATAGTAAGTAGTTAAAATTTTAGTACATAATGTTAAAGATCAATTTAAATTCTAATTCACAAATCAATTATTTTATTATATCAATAAATGTTATTTTATATATCAATAAATTTTAGTTTATGAAATAGCTTCTAACTTAATTAATAGGCTAACTAATTATTTTTGTGCTGTTGATGTTTTTTCATTTGAAAATGACGTTGGATGAATTTGATTCAAGTTTTACCGGTGAGGAATCTTTCCGTAATTTCTTGAAACACGCATGAAATACAAGTTCAGTGATTCTTACACTCCAATTTTCTGACTATTTAAACTGCAATAGCATGAAGTGTTTTCATGAACCCCGAACTTCACTTGTCTAAAACAGTCACAAATACCAACAAAGCCAATCCTTAAATAGCATTATTGCACAACATGATTGAGACACCATACCTCAGACAGAACTTTACCAAACTACAAAAGGCAAAGGAAACAGCAAAAAGTACAGCTCCAAAGATACAAAAGGTAGCAAGTTATCTCCGAGATCGAAAGCATTCGAAGAAGCATTACTTACCCAGGTTAGTTTCAATTGGTCCAATCGATCATGATAAACGGAAGCTGGAGCTGGGAGAAAACTACAAGCTTATGTGGGCAGCAATGTACCTTGAACGCACCCAACAACATGATCAAACTCTGTATCAAAGGATTGCATCAAATATCGAACAATTGAAAGAACGGTTTGCCGAGGATGTCATCAGAGACTTCCCTGGTGATGTTGAAAAGCTGTCGTGGATGCTATTTGTGGATGGATGTTCTCTGCTACAAATCTTGGACAAGGGAAACCTTAGACATCCCGAAGACTTGAATGTTAAGGTTGACCAACTGGTTCTTGTGTTGCAGGATGTGCTTTTGTTGGAGAACCAGATTCCCTATGAAGTGCTTAAACTCTTGTCAGACCATCAGAACGATGACACACTGGTAGACAGCATGAACAAGTTTCTTGATACCAACCATCATTTGTCACCAGCTAATAAAGACCGAGAACGAAAAGATCAATGCAAGGCCAAGTTTGATAACAAGGAAGGAAACAGGTATATACACCAACTTTCAATCTCAAATCCTTGATAGTTTGTATTTCGTACGGTAAAAAATAAACTAAACCTAACTCAATCTTATAAACTGATTTATAAGATAAAATTTGCACCAACTTATATATTATGAAGTTGTCTAATTTTAATTAATGTGAAACTTTCAACACTTCCTTATGCCGAGATATATATATTGTGTGTGGAACTAGACATTAATAAATGGTTTGAGCAACAAACAATAAATTTCATCAGAATAAACTCTAACATATGGTTTGTAAGATGATGTTTGCACCTATCTTCTTCAAAGTATAAGTAATTGCTTTAGTTGACATGGACATATGTAACAAGTTGATATGCCACCAAAATTCAGCCATTATGATATACTTTGAACATGGTTTGTTTCTTAGGTCATTGGATGAATACGGGTACACAAGCGATTATATAAGGAATGAAGATACCCTTCATCAAGAACACAAAATAGAGGTGGGCAAGGGGTCACCTTTTCATCTTCTGGACCAGCTTCACAGACGTGTGGTTGGTGGTGAGTCACAACATCAGAAGACAAAGAGGTGCTTCGACACGACAACATACAGGAACATAAAGGAGCTGAGAGCAGCAGGGATTAAACTGAAGTTAGGAAAGTCACGCAGGCTGAGAGACATCTTCTTCTCTTATCGCTGGAAGTTTCTTTGTGCCGACCTCACACTTCCTGAGATAACAGTTGATGATACAACAGCTACTACTTTTCATAACCTGATAGCGTATGAGATGTGTCCAGATTTTGAGAACAAGTTCGAGATTAGTTCCTTTGTGGCTTTCATGGACTCGCTCATCGACCACCCTGAGGATGTGAAGGAGCTGAGATCAGCGAAGGTTCTGCACAATTCACTTGGGAGTGATGAGGAAGTGGCGAACCTCTTCAACACCATAAGCGCTGACTTGGTGCCCAACTGTGAGATCTATTCAGATGTTAGACGAGAAATCGAAAAGCACTATAAGAAGAAATATAGGGCTTGGATTGCTCTTGGTTATCATACTTATTTTAGTAACCCTTGGGCAATCATTGGTTTTTTTGCTGCCCTTTTTGCCCTAGTTCTCACTTTCATCCAAACTTGGTTTGCCATTCCCCATAAATGCTGAAATTTCTTTCCTACTTTTCAATTTCTGTCATAAAACTTTCTTCATGCGTTTGCTACTCTTTTCTAATCAAAATTTGGAGTTTCACTTTGTAAGAGGCTCACAATAAAATTCTGTTTCTTGATTAATGTATCTCAGAAAGTTTGTGTTAAAATTTATCAATCTTATATTGTGTTCTCTATTTTTAACATGATATTATAAAATATTATTCTTTTGTTTTTGTTGATACTGCTACAAATTTTATATTTGAGGATCATTATAAAAAGAAAGTTCCACGATGTTGTATCAATATATATATATATATATATATATATATATATATATATATATATATATATATATAATGCAAAAAGTCCAAGAATAATGCATGCACTATAGAAGAGTAAAAAATATTGATAATTAGTAACTATCATTCGTAAAATGTAACATCCCCGAAATTTGTTTTTAAATGTGTTAAAATATATAAATTATTTATAAACTCCTAAATTGAATGTATAATATGTTAATCTAAACTATATGAAAAGAAACACTTCTCGAAGTTATCCTTATACACATATCTAATATTTTGACATCTGTCCAATTTTTTGGTTTTTTTGTCATTCTCCTCTTTTAACTTTTTTAACCTTTCCGCTTTCCTCCTAGCTCATCTTTTAGGTTTTATGGCTTATGAGGATGGCTTATGAATTTCAAATTTCTTTCGTTTTCTCTCCCTCCTAAACACTCTTTCTGCTCCTCCTCCCTTCTCCTTCCTAAACACCCTTTCTACTCCTCTTCCATTTTTCAGTTCCAAGAAAAAAACAATTTAGTTGTTATAAAATTGGTTGATGTATATTGCTTTCACTTTGGTTGATCGTGTTGGAATAACGAGGATGACGACAAGGACGGGCGCTGGCTCCGGTGATGGCGCTAACTCGGGATCGTGCTGTCGTTTCTGTTTATGAGGATTGCGATCTTGAGGTGCTGACTCAAAGTTTTCGTGTAAAAGGGTATGCTTTTCTTTTCTTTTTTATTAGTACCATTTGTGTGTTCTAGAGTTTTCTAACTTTTCTTATTCTTCTTCCCTTTGTATTTTAACGTTTTTTCTATTTAAGAGTAGATTGAAGACTTTTAAAGACCTAAGATGAAGTTCTGAAGGCAGAAGAATGAAAAATCATTATTAAGAGGTTCTATATGTAGAAAGGTTTGATTTTTATTATTTCCCCATTTTTTTGAGTTTGATTTTATTAATTCTTCAGAGTTACTTATTTCTTCTGCTTCGATCAAGTAAGATTTCTGAGTTGGCTTTCGTTTGTTTTTGTGACAGATGTCTCCGAAAAAGCTTTACATCTTCGATGTTTTATTTTAATAGAACAATGTTTAAACGGTTAGTATGTGTAGTTTCATAACTTTGGTTATCTTTTTATCATTAATGTTTTCATTTTACTAATAAATTTATGTTACGAGTTCCTCATGCCATGATTTTATTCCCTTTTGAAGGAAGTTGAATAAAGGTTAAATCTTTAAGGTAATTTTATTATTATCACAACCTAACTGTATTTGAAGCTTTGAACAAGATCTATGGCTGATCAAGTAGTATTTATTCTAAACTTTTCAAACATGTTATTGGCTGCTTTCTAAATTTGAATCAATATTATGTTTTACGAGTTCCTTATGTTATGGTTTTATTCCTTTTTAAAGAAAGTTGAAGAAAGGTTAAATCTTTAAGGCAATTTTGTGTTAATTTTTTGAGAACTTTTGGTTTTGAAATTTTCAGGTTTGGAGAAACAAGGTTTGGAAGCAAGGATTTAAGGTGGTTTGCAAAAGAGGATTAAAAAAGATTCGATTTTTAGTCTTTTTTTTTATGCTTCAAATGCTTCTCATTTTTTCTTTTTCTGAACTTTTGTAGTCGCCGTTGACAGAGGGGATGTCGAAGTAAATTTTTTTCTATTGATGGGAATTTTTGTAAGGTGATTTTTTTTTGTGAAATGTTGTTGGTGATTTCAAGTGAAATGTTGTAGCAATTCAAATAAACACTTGCACAGATAGGTTTTGTTCTTCCTGGTAAGCTTTATTTTATTTTTAGGTTTTCTAGGTTTTGTTTTCTTATTTGATTTTATTTCATGGTTCATCGGGTTTTTTTTTTGGAGAAGTTCTACATATCAAGGAAAGTTACGGTGGGAGTGATTCATCTCATCTTCGTTTATTGTGGTTATGGTGTTATACTTTTTCATCATCTAAGATCCAAGGCCATTTGGTTACTTTAATGTTGATCCTTATTGAGGCTACAAAATTGGTTGCAAAGCTTGATGAGAAGGAAATAAATAGTTTACCAATGCTTAGACAAGTTGATTTCATTGATGGGGTCCTCCATGCAGGTCTCCCTAGTTGTTGGCTATTTTATTTATTTTGCTGATGAATATATTATTGGGTAATTTTTCAATAATGTGTTGCTTTTGCTCCAGGGTTTCTCTGGGATGAATAGGTTTAGCTAGAGTAGATGGAGTAAAGTCCAGTGTGAGATGATATTGGCGTTTCTTATCATTTGCTTATTATTTCTAGCCAAGGTATTTTTTGTGAGGAACTTTGTGTCTTTCAATGAAGGACAAACATTGTTTAACCTTGGCTTAACTTTTTGAGATGAGTTATCAGCTAAAATTACTGTAACCTTTTTCCTTAACTGCAACTTTGTATTTCCATGCCTTAACTGCAACTAAAATTAGAGTAATTTATGTAGATATATATAATATTGTTGAATTTGTATTCTTCTCTCATGAAGGACTTCGTGATATCATATTTCAGGGATAAAATGAAGAAAGTAAACAAACTCTTAAAGAGCTTGAAACTAAGCACATCAACTATAGGAAAAGACAAACAAACTTCTTTACTTCTACTTTGTATGTCAGGATTCATCCAAAATTGAAGCCCTTATGAAAGGGGGCGAGGAATCCATTTATTTGAAACCAAAACTTGAGGACAATATTTCAAAACTGCAAAAGTTATTGCTTGATGAGGAGAAGATCTTGGATGAAATCACAAAGAGTTCCAAAGGTGGACTTTTATCATTTTTATTAATTTATTTCCAATATAGTGTTGTCTATTAATAAAAATATAGTGTTGTTTAATCATAATTTTTTTATAAACAGTTTGGGAACCTTCCATAACTTGTCTCCCTGTTTTGCCTTACTGTTTTTTCAAGCTACCAATGATATGGATAAAAGGTCATTTTCCATGAGTATCTCATTTTATAAAGGTTACATCCCTTTCTTCTTAACTTCTTTTTATTGACTTTTATCTAACACTGTGTCCTGCATATTACTAATTTTTTTCTTTCATTTTTAAATATTTCTCTTTATTTATAACAGTCACCACTAGTGCAAAATAAGTATATTAGATCGATTCCACAACCGATCTAATATGCACTGATGTAATATGTCAAAGACATATTAGATCGGTTCTAAAACAACCAATCTAATGCCTTTTACTGAAAAGAAAAAAAAACATTTCGAAAGTGACCATGCGAAGGGGCAAAGGAGAAACCAACCACCAAAGACCACCAACAAACCACCACGGACCAACACCAATGAACCACTAAGTAAACCACCAACGAACCACCATGGAGAACACCGCACCCCAACCGCAAACTTGACTAAGAGACTTCACGAAACACCATGGGGACCAGCGGCACACATGCGGTAAAGCAGCGGCGTCACAAATTTGCTTCATTTGCAAAGGAGATGGGAAAGCACCAAGCACCAAGCACCGAGAAAGACAACTACAAAGAGAGCTTTCTCCACAAACAAAAACCCTAGGCATGAGAAAAGGAGGGAAAAAAAACTAACTTGTTGCATTGGTTGTTGAAAAGTGGCATGGAAGAGAAGAAGAAGCTTGTTGAAGCACGATGTTATGGTGGTAGGACACGATGGCGGTGGTCAATGGCGCTAAGAGAAGAAGACGCAGTGGAGGCACAAGAGAGAAGACCACAGGAGGCACGAGAGAGAAGACGAAGTTTGAAAAATAAAAAGGGTTTTCGTAATTTGTAGTGCATAAAACATATTAGATCGGTTGTTTTTTTAACCGATCTAATATGTACATATTAGATTGGTTCTTTATATAACCGATCTAATATGTATACATTAGATCGGTTCTCCCTATAACCGATTTAAAATACTCTTTAGTATTTACAAAATTGCCACAGTGTTTTAAATTAAATCGGTTTCGCTTCGACCGATCTTATATTCTGTTCTAATATCACCATTTTGCACTAGTGTACCTACATGCTAGATGAAATCATATGGAGTTAAATAGCCAACAATTTTCACTTTGGTGCAACTACTGCCGAATCAAATTTATGAATAAGCCTTTGAGAATCCTACTATTTCAATTCCAAACACAACCTATTCTTTTATTTATAAATATGTTTTCAGTTCCTTTTTCTTGATCAATAGGTTGTTCTAGTAGTTGAAAGCTTGATGGTTAACATTGCATTCACCATTATTTGGTTATCCAAGATCACTAGCATGTAATCTTTAAAGAATGGAAATGTTCAATGGAGTACCAATACATTTTAAGAATTGGACGAGAGAAAACTATAGTTTCCATTTATATTCCTGTCCTTCTTCTCTTTTTCTATTGTTGAAGAAATTGAATTATAGATTTGAGAATTACTTAGTATAAACCATTGATATGACTTAATTTGACAATGCTAAATATTTTCCTGTTGTTTTTCTAAAAGGTAGAAGACATTAGAATATTGAGCAAGGAAGATATAATTTTCTTAAGTGATTCATTTAGTCTCACTGACGTGGTTTTTGTGATTACATTTATAGAAAGAGCAGGATACCTGCAAGGACATAAGAATAAGATAAAGATGGCAACAAGAAATATTAAAAATTGTCATGAAGCAAATACATAAAGCTTCATAAATTTCAGATTTCGATAATAAAAACAACGTTCATATGCTTAAATGTAAATTAATTTCGTAAGTTATTGCTTGTCAGCAAAATTAATTGTTCGGTTTGTTTCAATTATTATTCTTTTCATGAAAAATCACCTTTGCTTTGCATAAAAAAGATAGTTATAATTTTATTTTAGAATGCTTTATATAAGTTTTTCAAAAATAAATCTGAATCACAGAACACTAGATTACTAATTATTTTGAATAGCTCACGAAAAAAGTTGATAAGTTTTCTTTCAAATTAAAACTATATTTTATAAATGTAATAAAAATAACTTTTACTTTTTATATATTCTCTAAAGTATTAATTATTGTTTATATACATATATCCTTAAAATTGTTTTTTTTAAAGTTCTAAATTTCTAAGTAACCTTTAGAGATATATGTAGTGTGAAGAAACTTCTAAAAACAAAATTTAAAACAAAATTAATTATTTATTGAATATTAAAAACAAAATTAATTACTATAATATTTTCATATTTATTATATTATGTTTAACTTTTATTATAAATTTAATGTCTATGTTGATAACAACATCTGCATGTATTTTTGTTTAAAACTTTTAACATGAATTTCAGGTTTCTCTAAATTTTTTTAATAGGGATCATATAATCTCAAAATATGTTTGCATTTCTCCATTTTTTCTTTAAGCTGATTATTCACGTGTGGACAATACTTTGCACGAGACCACCAAAGTTCACAATATACCTAGTGGCGGAGCACTGTTAGGGCAGGGAGGGGCCATGGTCCCCCAAAAGTTTTAAATTTTTTTTTATATTATATATATTTTAATTTTTTTAATATTATAAATATTAAAAAATATATTATAATTAAATCAAATATTTTATTTCTTTTATAAACATAATAATTAATGTTAATACATAATAAAATATAACATTAAACATAATAAAAAATAAAGAATAAAAAGATTTATCAAGATATTTTTTTTATTTTTATTTATTATGATTTGAGTTTCTCACAAATTTTTCTCATATTCCATTCTCACCTGTTTTTTCTTGTTTTTTAAGAGAAAAATATCTATTATTTTTGCTCTTATTTCTCCTCTGTCCTCTTCCATTCTCATGGGAGAAAAGAAGAAGGTAATTCTTTGGTCTCAGTTGATAGTGAAATATTAGTTTAATAATTTATTTAATGATCCTCTTTTATATTAATAGTTTATTTCATGAATATGGAAGAAAACATATTGTACTATGTGTTTTTTTATAACCGAATCTTAATTGTGGTTCCATTATATGTCTTGAGTTTCTCACAAGTTGTTCTCATATCTCCTTCTCAGCGTTTTCTTTTGTTTTTGAAGAGAAAAATATCTATCATTTTTGCTCTTATTTCTCCTCTATTCTCTTCCATACTCTAGAAAAAAAAGAAGGTAATTCTTTGGTCTCAATTGATAGTGAAATATTAGTTTAATAATTTATTTAATGAGCTTGTTTTATATTAATTTTTTATTTTATGAACATAGAAGAAAAAATATTATACTGTGTGTTTTTTTTATAACTGAATTTTAATTGTAGTTCCATTATATGTCTTGAGTTTCTCACAAATTGTTCTCACCTATCTTCTTTTGTTTATGAAGATAAAAAGATCTGTTATTTTTGCTCTCATCTTTCGGCAATTTTCTTCCATTCTTGAAAAAATAAAGAAGGTAATTCTCTCTTGTCTCACTTCATAGTAAACTATTAGTTTAATCATTTATTTAATCAACCTCTTGTATATTAATTTTTTATTTTATGAAAATAGAAAACAAATATTGTACTTTGTGTTTTTTATAACTGGATTTTAAGTGTGGTTTGATTATTATTGAATTTTATTTTGATAATTTTTTAGATATGTGTGATTTCTTTTTTAGTTATTGTTATACTAAATTATGTATTTACTTTTATTTCATTTGTGACAATAATTAAATATATAAATTTTTGATGTATTATTTTGGCTCCCCCAACAATTTTCGTCAAGATCCGCCACTGAATATACGTATATTTTATTTTAACAACTATAAGTACATATACATTTCATTTTAATATAATATATAACTAACAACTCTAATCGTAAAACACAAATAATTGAGAGTCAATGTCTGATAACAATATCTTAATAGGACTCTATTGAATACAGTCGGTTAAATATTATACTACGATTTATTAGCCAACACTATCCTCTAAATCAAAAGTTAACAATCCAATATAATGTGTTTTTTATTGGTATTTTTTCTTCTTCTTCTTATTATTAGTATTGTTATTATAATTATTATTTTAGTGTTTTTATTTTATAAGGACCAAAGTTGACAATAACAAATTTTAATTTTATAATACTATTATTCTTTTATATATTAATTATTATATCAATTTTATAATATAACACGAATAAATTTATGTGCAAATACATAATAAAAAAATATATATAGACCGTGCGTAGTCACGGGTATCATGCCAGTTTTATATAATTAAAATTGAAACAAAAGGGATGTAAAGGATATAAAGTATATAAATTTTTCAGAAACACTATAGACTTCCTTCAACTTAGGTACATCAAATCATCTACTCCTTTACCAATCATGATCACAGTCATATGATAACCACAAATAGAAATCAAAGAATGAGAAAATATGATAATAATATCCGTCGGTAATTAAAATTTGAGAATCCGTCGATAAAATTCGTCGGTAATTCAAATTTACCGACAGAAGTATATCTGTCGGTAAAATTCCGTCGGTAATTTCAATTTTTTTTGTAGTGAATGAAATCTTTAATTAAAGAAGATTTTGTAGAGGATTTTTGAGAAAGGTAAGTAAAAGAACAAAAATATGTAAATGATGTAGAAGAAAACTTCCTACTAACAAAAGTAATAGCTTTAAAATATGCATAGGTTTCAATAGCTTTTGGATATTAGAATACGCTAACCTAGGTTGGAATAACTAACCTTAGATTCTTATGTGTAAAATGGAGTCTCAAATTTCACCTATGGACTTTTATGGAGCGTTCAAGACAGTGTGTCTAGAGACTTCTAGAGTTGTTGCTAGCCTTCTAGATTATGGATCATTGTATCTTACCTCTTTTCCATTTACTTTTTACATGCTCATTATCATCTATCGTTAATTTCCATTCCATTTCTCTCGTATACTTTGTGTTTTTTAGGTTTCATCTCTTGTCTTTCCATCTCTGAAAGCTTGTCAAGAACCACCCAACTCTCTCACCACACATTGCCCAAATTCCCATCAAAATGCTAACAAGAACTCACAAAATCACCAAATTTCCCTAGTCTATAGCTTACTCATAAAAACACTAAATTTCCGTTGCGTATAGCTTGGAATATTAGAAAAAGAGACAAACTTTGCTAAACAAAGTGGTAACGGGATGAATTGGTTTTAAAAACTAGAATCTATCAATATTGATTAATATATAAAAGAAATGAAAGAATAATAAATATGATAGAAAAAATGAAAAACACACCAGAAATTTATAATGATTCAGTTATTTTATTATCAACCAATTTTACTGAAAAAATAATAATTTTTCACTCTATTAGCAAATTTAGATACCGATTTATAAACTAAAAATTATTGGTAATTAAAATAATTTTTAAACTGGTCACTATAGTGAATTTGTCTCTAGATTGATCACTAGCATTAGATACCAAAAAAATTGGTCTCTAAATTTGTATCTAACTTTGTCACTAATGGGGCAAATTTAGAAACTAATTTTTTTTTGTAGCTAAACCCTTGATAACTAATGTTAGTGACCAATTTAGAGACCAATTCACTACAATGACTAATTTAAAAACTATTTTACCTACCAATAATTTTTAGTTTATAAATTGATATATAAATTTGTCACTACAGTGACTAATTATTTTTTTACCCTTAAAATTGGTCACTAGTAAGAGATTTTCTTGTAATGAGATCATCATTGATCATACGTTCAATCTTAACTTTCCCCTCCAAAAAAATTGGTTTCATTGACAACAAATGGGTTTAAACAAACCAATAAAGAAATAGTTTGGCTAAAATTTTCTACCCGTGGAGTATGTAATTTGACCGTTGCTGAAAGGCAACAATTTTTTTCCTAAAGCTACAAATGTTTTAAAATCGTTGCCTTAGATGGAAATACCACACATTTTAGTCAATGCTTAGGAAACACATTATTTTATAGTTTTAGGTAACACACTTTAAATGATGTATATTCTTTATGTCTTGTTTAGAAGAAGATATTTAGAAGGCTAATTCATTTATTTGAAGAAATTAAATTTTTTACATTAAAATGACTTGTTTGGATAAAAAAATTAGAAGGAAATTAAAATTTAAGAAATTTTGGAAGGTGATAAGTGTTCAGTTTTAGTTAAATTGCATATTATTTAGACACATATCTTTCTTAAATTCAATGCAAAAATTACTAAAACAACTCCTTTTGCATTAAAATATATGGATTGTGGAGTGAAAAAATTATAATAAGTGGAATTTAACATATTTGTACTGTTTTTGCAGGAAAAATGAAAAAAATTAAGAAATTGGTGCTAAACCCCAAAGTTGAAGCTCAACTAGAAGAGATGAAATGAGAAAATTCAAAATATGAGCCTAAGCTAGAGTAGCGATATTGGCGCTAAGCCACATTTAAGGAAACCTTCACTATAAGGAAATCCAAAGCTCTAGAATGACAGCTGAGCTTCAAGAGAAAACCCCCATGGAAGGGAAAGCTCCATTGCTGATCACCAAGTTGACTACCCAAGCTTGGGAGCAAACCTACTCATTAAGGAAACCTTCATAGTTGATCTACTTGGAGGAGAGTTAGAACAATACTTAGAATTTCTATAAATATAGAGCATGTCTCTATTATTTTCATGTTGATTTTGTAAGTCATTCTAGATAGGGAAACTCCATTAGCTTAGGTTCATATTATAACATCCTTTGTAAGCTATGGAAGGAGGAAAACTACTCCATGTTCTTGTTATGTTCTTGTTGTATATATCATTATGAGCAGTTAAGTTCTTCCTCAGTGGGATTAGATGTAACTTCTAAACTCTCTGTACTACACTTGTTTGATATATATTATGTTTCTATTTTTAACGATGCAAAACCCTCTCAATGTAAAAAGTAAAAGTCCACGGGCACAAGCAAGTAAATCAAGCTCCACTAAGATCAAATATGAGTACAAGAAAATCAAATAAAAAGCACAAAAAAGTTCCTATAACCAGCCAATACATCAAAGAAATAAAGCTTTCAAATAGGAAGAACAAAGAAAGAGAAATCTAAAATAGAACAATAGTGCGAGATTGATTTCTCTAACCTCATACCTCTTATTGACGATCCCAACAAAATAAAGAACCTTATGCCGCAAATCTACTACCAAACTTTCAGCTCGATCCAACGATGAACAAATAAAAAGTCACAACTTTACTGAAGCAACTCCATGAACATGCTAACAAATTTTCTCTGTTGGGGTGCAAAAATAAATCTATGTTTTTTACCAAAAATACCCCTCTCCACTTAGATTAAATAGTGAGACAAAATAAATTTGACTAGATTAGACATTTTAGACACATAGTTGTGAGCCAACCCAACAAAAATGTCAATGTATGGATTTTATTTTTAGTATAGTCACTAGTGCAGTTTTGACTATTTAACTCGCGTTATAGGCCTTGGTTATCAGGAAATCGAAGCATATAATGGCGCAACGGCACTTTTACAATTCCTACCAGCTTTTCTGCGTCGGTTCCCTCAATAACCGAAGCAGAACCTACTTTTCTGCCTCGGTTGCAGTAGACCCGCTGCCATAAAGCTTTTAGGCTTCGGTTTCCCTAACCTGAAGCAAAAAATTAACTGGGAGAGTGACATTTGGCCTCGCTTATAATTGAACCGAGGCCAAAAATCACTATTTTACCTCGGTTAAAAATTGAACTGAGGCCATATACCAAGTTAGGGATTCAAAACGCGAATGCATTGTTCTTCATTTTCTACAATGCAACATTCGCGTTTTCTCTCCTCTGAACACGCCGCAGCCATCCACAACCGTCATTGTCCTACCTCCATTCACGCCATTAGCCACCGTCGAGCCACCTTCCACGCTATTGCGGTCATTTGGGTTCCACAATAGTTGTTGGCTCGTCCCACGCAGCCACCACGCCAGTCTCCGTTGCGCCACCATTCCACGCCATCAACAACTGTTTGTTTTCCCCAAACTAAGCTTCTCCATTGTCTGTTAGTCTCTCGTGCCACCCTTCCTCCTGTTTCGGCAAGCCACCGTCGCACTCTACCATGTTCTCCCTACGTGTAGTGGTTAGTTAAAATTCAAAAAATTACGTGATTCCCCTTTTTTTATTTTGCATTTTGTATAATTGTTTTTGTGATTTAGGCTATTTTTTTGCGTTTTGTTAGGCTTTTGTTGGGATTTTCTTGGTTTTTATTTTTTTTCTCCTATTTTTTATTATTTCTTGTGTTTCTATGGTTGTGTTCTTTATCAGGTATTGTTGCATTGTGGTGGGACTGTATAACTTTCGGGAACGTGAGTATCGTTGCATCCTCCCATTGTTATTCGCTTCACTTTTCATGCTCTCAGGTTCTTATTTTTGTAATGAGTCTATGAATTTATAGTCTATTGTGTATTAGTTTTATTGTATGTATATGTGATTAATTATTTTCTTAAATTAATCTCTTATTTTGCAGACATTCAAGAGTACTACACCAATTATTGCGAAATCCATAAAGTTTAGTAGGATAACATGTGTCAAATTTATAATTCAGATATACAATAGTATTGATTAGGATATTGACTTGTTGTTACAAGATACTTTCAAATGTATTTGGATTGTGGATGATGTCATGTTTCATAAAATGTATAGTTTTGTTTCTGGTTTGACTGGTCTGGTTTTTTGAAAAAATATGCAGGTTAAAAATTGTGGGAATAACCAAAAACAAAAATTTTATTTAAAAAGTTAACAGGACAAATGGTTTCGGTTCTCATTAGAACCGAGGTAGAAATAAGGGGTATATGGCCTTGGTTCTCATTAGAATTGAGGTAGAAAGGTGAGTTTTTGCCTCAAGTAACACCCGAGGCCAAAAATTGACATTTTTTTGCCTTGGTCTTATATGCCTCGGTTTTGAAATCGAGGCAGAATAGCAAAAATAGCCACTGTCAATTATCCTTTTTGCATTGGTGTGTGGTCCTTTGTTTTAATTATTTCACGTAACCATATTTCATATATCTACATAGTCATAAATTACAATTTGTATATCGTCTTATTTTTGATAATACGAAGAATATAATGATACTAGTGCGATTGTGGGACTGATATTGACAATTATATTGTAAGTATATTTAATATTTAATTTCTATATAGTTATATTTTTGAGAATTGAAAGAGACTTTATATTATCTACATTGTATATCCATTGATTAAAAAAAACTACGGATATAATTATTACTAGGGATGTCAATGGGGCGGGTAGGGTACGGATAGTAGCTCCCCCCGTACCCTACCCACTAGATAAATATTCGCCCCATACCCATACCCATATCCGTCGGGTATCCATTATGCGGGTACCCGCCTATTTTTTTCATATCCGCGGGTATCCATGGGTACCCGCGAGTATTTACAAAATTATTAAAAAATAAATATTTAATCATAAATTCAAATAAAATAAAATAAAATACATCATTGTCATAAATTTTAAATAAAGTTCAAATAAACTCAAGTTCATTCAAGTTCAAATAATTATAAAAGTAGATATAAAATGACGTTCAACACAATGAAAATTCTTTCACTACTACAGTTTTGACTTTTTAACTCGCTCTTTATACCTCGGTTGTACAGCAAACGAGGCGTATAAACACGCGATGGCAATTTTGAAATTTTTCAACCTTTAATGTCTCGGTTATTTCAATACCCGAGGCAAAAACTTACATTATGCCTCGGTTCACTCAAACCCGAGGCCTAATGTCTGCCAAAATTTTTAATTCTCCCGTCATTTTTAATTTTTCAATTAAACGAAAAGGGTTTTGTCTCTGTTGTTTAAGACCCGAGGCATAAACTTCACACTGCTTTGATTTTATTTGCACTGCAGGAAGGTGGAAAGTTTAGGTTAAATAAACCAAAATCAACCACAATCCTCGTCTTCCTCTCTGCACCACATTCTTCCTCATTTTCTCTAACACTTCAAACTTTCTTTCTCTCCATCTCCAAAATCAAACCCAATCATTTCCAAAGTTTCAAACTTTCTTTCTCTCCAACATCTCACATCCAACATCCAATCTCAAAGGTAAGATCTTTCAATGAGGGACGTTGCGGTAGCGTCACTGGCCATCTGACGCGCCACCACCATTGCGCACACCGACGACGTGGAGACATGGCGGAAGGAGAGGGACTTTGGTTCGTCGGTGCTGCTCGTCGCTGCACCACAGACGACAAATGCACGCCGCCACACGCAGTGAGGGACTCTGGTTCGCCGGTGCTGCTCGTCGCCTCTGGTTCGCCTTCATTGTTGTCTCCGTTCGAAGTTCCGACGCCATCATCCTCCGTTCGAAGTTCTGACTCGCCCGCGGCGATTATTTCTCCTTTGTTTCTTTAGCCGTCCAACCTTTTTCTTCCTCTTTTTCTTTGTGATTTAATACAACAGAGTATGTGTGAATGAACTGAGGTGCGGGTTGGAGTGAGTATGGTGTTTGGGTGTATTTTCTGTGTGCAGGTTGAAGTGTAAAGGAACAGTGGGTTTGGGGATTCTGTGTTGATTATGGAACTCAGGCAGAAAGGCTGGGTTGTTTTAATTTTTTTTTTATTTTTAATGTCTATATTAGGCCTCGGTTATTCTAGAACTGAGGCAGTAATGATTGAATATGCCTCAGGTGTAAACCGAGGCAGAAAGGTAACATTTTTTACCTCGGCAATATATGCCTCGGGTCTTAAACCGGGGCCAAAAGACTAAAATAACCGCGGCAGAAACTCTTTCCTGCACTAGTGTTTAATTAATGTTTTGATCAAAAAGTCCACTTTCTCCAATTGATTCCTAAAAAATAAACAAAATAAACAAATAATAAACCTCAATTGCCACGTGCCAAATATTCTTATTTTGATTTCATCATTTGACAACAAGCATACCATAAACGTTATTGTCTATATAGAATTTGATGTATATGCCCAATTTCAAATAAAGGAAAGAGAAGAATGTCAGGGGTGTACTTGGAAGAAGACAACGTACCAATACTATTGAAGTTTGAAGAATGAAGGCAGAAGACAAGATGTGCAACTTAGAAAAAATTAGGCTAGAATATTTTTTACTAATATATATATATATATATATATATATATATATATATATATATATGAGGGTACTTTTGTGAATTAAAGTTTAGCGGGTACGGGTATCCACGGGTACGGATACTATGATACCCGTACCCGCCCCGTTAACATGCGGGTATCAAAAATACCGGTACACACGAATAGCGGGTATCCATTTTTAATATCCGTTTCCTACCCATTGCGGGTTTTATCTGCGGATATCCACGGGTACGGATTTTTTTGACATCCTTAATTATTACTTTATTATACTTTCTGAAATTTAAATGATAATGTAATATGTTTATCATATTTTTCGATTGAGCAATTTTGGATAAGTATATTATGATCATGATATTAAGTTATACGTGACTCCAAAAGATTATCGTCGTATAGTGATGACTAAGTTTCACAAGAATTACGATTTAAACAAATCTCAATAATCAAGAATAAGAATATGAAGACTATAAAATAAAAGAAAATTTAAAATATTCAGATTGTGGTCTTTTGCAAACTTAACTTTTAGTTTTGATTTTTTAATCTAAGATCACTACAAGAAAATATTTTTTTAAACATCAATTTTAATGATTAAAAGTTGTTAGTCACTTTAATGACCAATTTATATATTAATTTATAAAATAAAAAGTTATTAATTATTAAAACAGTCACTACTATAAATAAAGAATTATAATTAGTCTCTATATTAATTAACAATTTTTTGTTACCAAAATTAGTTATTTATAAAATATTTTCTTATAGTGAAATTTTGTATTTCGGTTGAAAGTGTACCGGAGAGTGAAATTGTATGCATATATTATTTGTTTTTAAACCACACAAGAAATAGATGTATGATATGAATTGAAAGACCATAAGATATTTTGAAATACTAAATAAATATACGATATGTTATTTTCTATTTAGTTTTCTTGGTATATAAAATGCGCATATATCGAACATCGTTATATTTCTTTATAGTTCACATATGTCAAAATTTACACAAGTATGGTTACTTAAAAATACATATCAAATGGATAATAAAAGATAATAAATATTTTGTAAACAACTTATCTTTGTAGTAAATATATTTTAATATTTAACACAGAATTGAAGCATAAAGCAGTTCATTATTTTTCTTTAGAAAATACTACTTTGTGTTTACAAAATCTGTTGAGACCAATATATAAAATATAACAATAGTAAAATATGTTATCTATACTAAAAACTATAGTTGTAAACACTACTAAATATATATTTAACTTCATTCGTACATACGGACTTAAGAAAATAAACACACTTTTTTATGTTCTCAATTTGACAAATTATTAATATTTAATTGAATAATCTAACTATTTATGCAATACTTTCACGTCATACGATCTCGTTAAACAACAATAAATATAATAAATCAAATATACAATCTATAATTGGATTAGAGGGGCAAAATGATAACTCTATCATTTTTTTTTTACCGTGTTTAAAGTCTATATTAAAACAATTTGGTATATTGAATAAAAATTGGAATATCAAATATTATTTTAAACTAAAGTAAAATTGAATCTGGAAGTTAATTGCAATTCAAACCATATTTAGTAAGCATAGTGAGTAAAGTCTAAGAATTTGTAAGTATAAGCTTGGAATATAAATGATATATTATATAACAAAATATCAATCATATCTTTAAAACTAATGTTTAAATGTTGTAGATTGTGGAAAAGTGAAGATGATGGACCTTACAAAACAAATATTTTATGTTTTTAGTTCCAAGAGATTATAGTTTTACCTAAAACAGGTATTATGTCTTCTTCTGTATCCTAAAATATTCTAATATTTATGAAACCATTACGAAAGAATCTCGGGTTCGTTTGTGTAAAGCATGTTGCACTTCATTTAGTATCACTTCCTCTTATGGAATCCATGCTATGCTAGATAATTATAAGAAAATTAAGGTGTCTTTAGTGTAAAATAAGATTCTACTTACGTACCTACCATTTTCAGCAGGAATCTATTCATACTTGAAATACTAGCAAAGCACAATGAATCCACTTTTACATGCCTTTTTCACAACAATTTCTCACTAGTCATTCCAAACTTGAAACATTCACAAAGCTAAAAAGCATCAAGTACTATGTCTCCTTCTTTACCCCAAGAATCATATCCACAACTATAGACTCAAAGTACTTTCAGCTTTTCTTATTCCTCATTGTTTTTTGCATGTTAAATTCTACACACTACCTAGAAACCATTATTCAGATAAGGCAATATGTATATTCCTCAATTTCTGAATTCATAATGGAAGAATCTAGGTACGAAAATGTGTAAATTTATTAGTTTAAAATTTTACTATGAAAGTTATTTTAGACTTTTATACAAATTTAATTTATGTTTTTTTTTTTTTTTGAGAATTTTCTCTAAAATGATACGTGAAATTCAAGGTTGAGATTGGAGAAAAAGTCGCTCATTTATATACTTCAATTTAGATTACTTATTCATTTGTAATAACAATAATTTATAATTTTTTATTTTAATAATTTTTAATACATATAATTTTAATTTATATTTACACATTATATATTTATTATGTTTTAAGAATTTTATACTTTTTTTTATATGTATAATATAGTAGATCTTACTATTTTAAAAATAAATGCACGTGTTTACATATCGTATCTTGTACGTATATTATATCTGTGTATGATAGTCGTGGAAAATTCTTCTTTTACTTAGTAATTTCTTACTATTTAAAGTGCATTAGCATGAACTATTTTCGTGAACAACTTCACTTGTCTAGAACACGACAAATACCCACCAAACCAATACTACAATAGCATCATTGCACAACATGAGTGAGACACCATTCCTGAACAGGAACTTTAGTGAACTAGAAAAGGCAAAGGAAAGACCACAAAATACAGTTCCAAAGATACAAAAGGTAGCACATTATCTCCGAGATCGAAAGCATTCGAAGAAGCATTACTCTCCCAGGTTGGTTTCTATTGGTCCAATCCATCATGGTGAACCGAACCTGGAGCTGGGAGAAAAATACAAACTTATGTGGGCAGCAAAGTACCTTGAACGCACCAACCAAGATGCTGAAACTCTGTATCGAAAGTTTGCATCACACGTCAAACAATTCAAACAACGGTATGCTGAGGATGTCATCAGAGACTTCCGTGGTGACGATGAAAACCTCTCGTGGGTGCTATTTGTGGATGGCTGTTCTCTGCTACAAATCTTGGACAAGGGAAACCTTAGTCATCCCGAAGACTTGAATGTTAAGGTTGACCAACTGGTTCTTGTGTGGCAGGATGTGCTTCTGTTAGAGAACCAGCTTCCCTATGAAGTGCTTAAACTCTTGTCAGACCACCAGAATGATGACACACTGGTTAACAGCATGAACAATTTTCTTACGTGCCACCATTTGTCACCAAATAGATCAGAGCAAAAACGAAAAATTCATGGCGCGAGCAAGTTTAAGAAAAATGAAGACAGGTACACATAACTTTCAGTCTCAACTCTCTCGCAGTTTGTATATCAAATTGTTGAAAATCTCACGTCAAAAATTAGAGATAAAACCAATTAATATATATAAGGTTCAAACTTTATCTTACAAACATTTTTTAGAATTCGACTAAACTTAAATTTCATTTTTTAACATGTTAAAATCATGAATAAGAGTTTATTTTAGCAAAATTTATTACTTATTGGTCTATTGTTTCATCTACTGCCCGACCGTTGTGAATCACACATTAATGTTTGATCTTAGGTTCAAGATATATGTGCCTTAACGTAATAGAGGTGTATTGAAAATTTTACATCGATTAGATATAACGTCAATTTACAAAACATAATAAAGGTGTATTGAAAATTTTACATCGATTAGAGATAAGGTCAATTTACAAAATATAAATAGATAAAAACCTTATCTTAGAAACTGGTTTTGTAGAATTAAGTTAATATGCAGTTGTCACACAAATATTATATCTTGTTTTACAGAACATTGGATGAAGATGGGGACACAAGCGTTTATGTGAGGAGTGAAGACTCCCTTCGTCAAGAACACATAATAGACATAAGCAAGGACTCACCTTTTCATCTTCTGGATCAGCTTCGCAGGTACATCCTCGATGACGCTCAAAAGAAACCCCACCATCAGAAAGGTGACGCACAAAAGGGGAAAAAGAAGAAGAAAAAAAACGAAGATTTGGACATGACAACATACAGGAACATAGAGGAGCTGAAAGCAGCAGGGATTAAACTGAAGGTACAAAAATCACGCAGACTCAGAGACATTTCCTTCTCTTATCGGTGGATGTGGCTTCGTGCTGAACTCACACTTCCAGAGATCACAGTTGATGACACAACAGCTCCTACTTTTCACAACCTGATAGCGTATGAGATGTGTCCAGATTTTGAGAACAAGTTCGAGATTAGTTCCTTTGTGGCTTTCATGGACTCGCTCATCGACCACCCTGAGGATGTGAAGGAGCTGAGATCAGCGAAGGTTCTGCATAATTCACTTGGGAGTGATGAAGAAGTGGCGAAACTCTTCAACACTATAAGTACTGACTTGGTGCCTAACAGTGAGAGCTATTTAAGTGTTAGACGGAAAATTGAAAAGCATTATAGGAAGAGACACAGAGCATGGCTTGCTCTTGGTTATCATACTTATTTCAACAACCCTTGGTCAATCATTGCTTTCCTTGCTGCTCTTCTCGCTCTGGTTCTCACTTTCATCCAAACTTGGTTTGCTATTCACCCTGTTTCTTGAAATTTCTATTCTAGTTAGTTGTCCATTTCTTTCACAACATTTACATTATGCGTTTGGTATTGTTTTCTAATCACAATTACGAGTTCTGTTTCTCATTCATGTATTCGAAAAAGTTTATATTAAAATTTATCAATCTGTGTTCTATATTTTTTTATAACATGTCATTAAGGCTTTTTTTAAAAAAAAAAAAAAAAAAAAACTGTTGT
>Ga0214543_1005605_pt1 | contig 22911 bp, 18 predicted proteins | sample CNSS2metaG_FD_160094 | JGI IMG/M metagenome (GOLD analysis project Ga0214543, IMG submission 160094) | Root nodule microbial communities from cowpea collected in UCLA plant growth center, Los Angeles, California, USA - CNSS2 | ecosystem: Host-associated > Plants > Roots > Nodule | place: USA... | reverse complement strand
CTTCATATTCTGCTTTCAAGTATTCCCAGATTTCTTTGGGAGACTTTAGAGTCATGATCCTGGTCATAATCATTTGTGAAACACCTGCGAACAAGCATGATTTTGCCTTTGCCTTTCTCGTTTTCTTTTCTTTATGCACTTTCATTTGAGCCGCGGTGGGATTTTCAGACAAGGGAACATCATCTTCCTCCACAACTTCCCATAGATCTAGCCCCTCTAGATATGTTTGCATCCTTACCGCCCATAGATCATAGCTTTCACCATCAAAGAGTGGAATAGCGACGTGTGACATATTTCCTTCCATTCTATCGACAGTAAGAACAATGGCTCTGATACCAGTTGTTGGGATTTTTAGGGCTTTTGAAAATATGAGAGATATGAAATATATGAGAGATATATGTGATATGTTATACGGAGGAACATGTTTTTGTATTTTATTGATATACTCTATATATAGAGCAAAATATAACAAATATCAAGTATAAAATGTTTAGAATATCTCACTCCTAATCTAAAATAATAACAAATTTCCTAAAACTGAAACATATATTTGAAACTGAAATATTTTCTAAAAACTAATTTAAATAAAAAAGATATTAAGTAATATTCTCAACACCAACAAAATTATATTAAAATCTTATAAAGAGAGCTTTATTCCTCTTAAATGATGTTTAATCTCTTTTTTTTCTTAATGGAAAAATCGATCGAGGAAATGAGATTTTAAGAAAAGGAAAAATTAAAACCAGCTATTAAATAAAAAAATATTTTAAAAAATAGGCTTTGAGGCCACAGTACTTCTATTTCTTCTCCTTTATTTATAATTTGAAATCTAATAACATCTAATTAAAGAAATATTAACTTCTGAAAATATCAATTTTCAAGTTAAAATATAAATTTATCAAACATATTGAACTATAATATTAAAATTTTTACTTTTAAGCATACCTTTATAAACTAGAAAATTCAGGTAAACCAATCTTAATTAATCATATTTTAATCATGGTCAATTCCAAGAAAGTAAATGATACGAAAACTTTTATACCTTGTAAGATACTTTGTTTTAACTTTATTTTTTTTATGTGAACTTAGTCTTATAATAGTATCGACATCACAGAACCATTTGACGTTGCAACAATGCATGGGACATATAGTGCAAGAGTTACGTATTTGTGGAAGTATAGCATGAAAAGCATAAGCATAGAAGAAAGAGAAGAGAAGAATATTGTATATTGAATAATAGTTTTGTGTACAAAGAGAAAAAGAAAGGTGCATATATAAAGACTTAAGGGTGAGGTTCATGTGTACGTTACGTGTTGAGCTACTTAAATAACGACCCATGTACACGTGACTAGAAAGCATAAACAAAGACATTTAAGTGGAAGCACACTAAACAACGTTTGTAACTTTGCGATCCTCTTTTGGAAGCTTGATCCCATTATTATGACAACCCCTCCTCAAGCTGGGAGTGAATGTTGAGCATTCACAGCTTGCTACGTATGAAATGGAAGACAGAAGGAGCAAGGGCTTTTGTGATAATGTCCGCGTGTTGTTCCTTCGTGATGATGGGAAAAAGCTTAATGATCCCTTGTTGAACCTTCTCTATCACAACGTGACAATCTATCTCAATATGTTTCGTTCGCTCATGAAACACATGATTTAAAGCAATCTGCGAGGCTGATTGATTATCACAGAAAAGAAGCGTTGGTTGTGCATTTTGAGTGTGAAAGTCTTCAAGTAGGTAAAGGAGCCATTGTAGCTCACACGTGGTTGAAGCAAGGGCTCTATGTTCGGCTTCTAAAGAGTTCCTAGAGACAGTATTCTACTTCTTTAATCTCCACTCAATAGGTGAACATCCAAGATAAATAATGTATCCAGCAAAGGATTTTCGCGTTTCGGGGCATCCAGCTAGTTTGAGACACTGAAGCCATTGAGTTTGAGCTCATATAGGCAGTTACTTTAAATATCTCAAGATCTAAAAAACATCTTGTTGATGTACGGTGGTTAGTGAGGAAACATGCTAACTTAAACTGTGACAATGTATGTGATGTCGGGATAAGTATTGGTTAGGTATATGAGCTTTTCGATAAGCTTTCTAAAAAGAGTAGGATCTTGAAGAGGGACGCCTTGATCTGCTGCAGCACGTTTACAAAATTTCATAGGGGTGAGCATACTAGTCTCTCGCAGAAGATCCAAAGTGTATTTGCATTGTGAAAGGTGTATTCCCTTGTTGCTCCATGCCACCTCAAGACCAAGGAAAAAGGTCAAATCTCTTAAATTCTTAATTTTAAAAGTATCATATAGAGTTTTGGTGATGTTATTAAAAGGCAAGTTATGCTGGTGTCAGATTTCTTCACAAAGAGGGTGTTATCACCTTTAGTAAGTTTGAAGTCATGTGCTAGTAAAAGATTTGTTAGTTTTTCATATCACTAACGTCTAGCCTGCCTAAGGCCATACAAAGGCTTATGTAATTTACAAACTTGATTAGGTTTAGTGGAACTTACACCAAGTGGAAGAGCCATGTATACTTCTTCGTTTAACTCTCCATGAATAAATGCATTATTCACGTAGAGGAAACACATGACCTAAAAAGGAAAGCGTGAGTCACGTTCATCAAATGTTGGTGTTTGCGTTCAACTAACCCATTCTATTTTGGCGTTTCCATGTAACTAGTCTGGTGCACGATGCCCTCAACATCAAACAAATCTTTCATGTTGAAATCATGGCCATTATCACATGTATAGTCTTTAGAGACATCTCAAATTGGTTCTTAATAAGAGATATAAAATTCGAAAGGTGTTTTTGAGTTTCAAATTTGTTGTACATTAAATAAACCCATGTAAAGCAGAATAATTGTCAAGAATAGTGAGAAAATATTTATGAGAATGTAAGGAGGGTATAGAGCATGGTCCGTATATGTCAACATGCAAAATATCAAAGCATTTATTCACATACGAAACAGAGCTGGGAAACGAAAACTTTTTCTATTTGGCAAAATGGCAAGAGCCACATCTATCAGTCTTATTATAACTGATATATGAATGTTTTTTTATTCAAAATAGCTAAATTATCATCAGACAAATGGCCCAATCTATCATGTCAAAGATTAACATATATACTATTACAATTGTGAGAATTGACAAGAGAAGAAACTTGATCATCGAAGATATAAAGGCCATGATTGGACTTAGCTATACCAATCTTCTTTCTCGAAAATTTGATCCTGAATGATACAAAGATTAGAAGTGAAGATAATCTCAACATTGAGGGTGCACATAAGCTTGGAGATAAATATCAAATTATAGTCAAACGAAGGAACAAACAAGACATCTTTCAAAAGAAACTTATCTTTCAATCTAACATTACCTTTATGTGTGGCACTAACAAAAGTGTTATTTGGGAGGTTAACAGTAATGGGTTTGATTTTACTATAAGATTCAATGCATTTAAAAGAGTAAGATACATGATTTGTTGCCCTCCGAGTCTAAGATCCAAACGTTATCTTTACCAAGAATGCAAGTGTCGACAAAACGGTTGCCTCGTTGCGCCAAGTCTATGCAAATGGTATTGATCTTATTCACATGTGCCTCCATTGTTTACCCTTCTTTGTTATTGCTTTGAAGCAAAATCATGAGGGCCAAATACTGTTGTTGCGTCAGACAAAAGTCTTGCTCCTGAATCACATTATCTTGACCACTCTCATGTTGATCATCCACAGTCCTAACAATGTTGGCCTTACTATTGGAGAACTTATACCCTGGTGAGAACCTGTCTTTCCTATAGCAAAATCTATAGTGTGTATGTTTTGTCCATAATGAACACATACCTTCTTACTCACATTCTGGAAACCCTTGTCGTCACCATTATGGGGAAACCCATTCTTTCTATAGTAGTTGGCTTCAAGACAGCCTTTCTTCCCATAGATTGTACAACTTATATGATTGTTGACAACGTTGATTTTCACCTCCATGTTATTGAATGCGTTATTTCTCATGATTTGTCTCTCTTGGTGAGCACCATACGAAAAAATCTTATTCATCAAAGGCATGTGACCCATCAAAAGCACATGAGACTTCCGATTGTAAAGTCGTTACCCCACAAGAACACTTGCAAGAACATGTAGGATCAGGTTGAAAGTTTTCCATCTCATCCCAAATGATGCGAAGCTTAGTGAAGTAATCGGTTACTGTAAGATCACCCTGCTTGATGGAAGAAGCCTCCATTTGAAGGTTAGAAACGCGTATAAAATTCCCTTAAAAGTATCTTGCTTTGAGATCTTTCCAAATATCCTCAACTTTGTTCATCCAAAAAATGCTTTGAAGAATGGACGACGACACCAAATGAACGAGGCAAGAAACCACCATGTTATTGCACCTTCTTTACACTTGATATTTGTTGTTTCAAATGATGATCCATCAACGAACTCGATCTTGTTCTTCACAATGAAAGTTGTAGTCATGGACCTATACCACAAATGATAGTTGTTGATGTCTAAGATCGGCGAGACCAACAAAACAACTGGACTTTCATTTGGATGCAAGTATAGGTAACTATTAATAGAAATGATGTTAGACGAATCTTTGCTCATGCTGAAAGAGAGAAAGAAGATATAAGAAATGCAAGACGAAAGAACATAGAAGGAAAGGACGACCAGGATGCGCAGCAGAACACTTAAAATGAAGTGCTCTGATACCATCTTAGAATCGTATCGACATGACAGAACCACTTGACGTTGCAACAATGCATGGGACATGCAGTGTGAGAGTTACGTATTCGCGAAAACATAGCATAAAAAGTAGAAGCACAAAAGAAAGAGAAGAAAAGAAAGTTGTATATTGAATAATAGTTATGTGTACAAAGAGAAAGAGAAAGGTGCATATACAAAGGCTTAAGGGTGAGGTCTGTGTGTACGTGACGTGTTGAGCTACTTATGCAACGACCCATGCACACGTGACTAGAAAGCATAAACCAAGACGTTTAAGTGGAAGCACAATATCTCTAAAGTTTGATCCCATTATTCTGACACTTAGTTATTAGATAATCCAATATTGACCTCTTAATTTAAAGAAGCTACAATCTTTATCTCGAGAGGGATACACGGAGAATAATTTTATAAAGTTGGTTTTTATATTAATATTTCTTTAAAATTTTTTAAAATCATAACATGAAGCAAAGTATTAAGAATTGTTTGTTTTATTTCATTTAATGAACTCAATAGAAAATAAGATTGCAAATACATATATTAAGTAACAAATACAACCATAAAAAAGACATGAAAAACAATGCTAAAATGCTCATCCTCTGGTCTAACATATTCATTTCAATGGTGGTTGTCAATATTGTGTCTTCGAGATCAATAACCTTATATTGTAAAACATTAATAAATTCTTTCTATGATGTTTTAATAATCATCTTAGAATAAAATAGTGTATTGTCACTTACTTAATTAAACTTATTAATTATATATATAGTCAATTATACTTTTTTTAAATTAATTTTTATAGATTTTTTTGTGAAGTTGAGTAGAAAATATATCAATTTTTAATAATATTCATTTCAAATATCTAAGAGATTCTTCAATAAACCTAAAAATATTAGTGTTCATAACTTAGAGAAGTTATAGATTAGGGCTTATGTGATGAAGTTGCTATCTTATTCTTTTATTTTGAATCTTTGAAAATTCTTTTCACTTGACATCAAAATTAACCTTATAAAATTAGTTATTTAAATAACTAGAAAAAAAGATCCAACATTCATATGAACGAAAAATTGTAAACAAATTACCACTACAAAATTATGTAATTTTAGTAGGAGTTTATTCGTGGAGTTATAATAACCTCTAGTAAATAATAGATATATTAGAAGTTTTAGAAACTTTCTCTCCTTTTCATTTTCCTTCTTTTTTATTATTTTTTAAAAAATTTAATTAGACAAACTCTTTCTTTCATTGTGGCAGTGTTTATCTTAGGGGAAGAACACCCTTCTCCACAATTCTCCCTTAGTGCCTCCACACCTGTTCTCAATGTTTGAAGTTCAAGGTAATGAAGATCGTTCTCTCTGCTTCCAATTTGGTCTCCCTATTTTTTATTAGTCTTTCTCTGTTGATTTCATCTCCCTACTTTCAGTTTCAATTTCGTTTTCATTTCCCTATATCATTGCATTCGATTTCATCTCCCTGTGTCATTGCTTTCGATTTTGTTTCCCTCTTTCGATTTGGTTTTATCATGCCTTATAACTCACTACTTATTTTGCTACCATTAAGAGTAGTGCTGAACATGCCACAACCACCGTGATAAACCTCTTGTCGCGTAGAGATTTAGTCAAAACTCGATTTCCTCACTAACTAATATAGTATAGTGATCAACAAAGGATCAATTCGAACATAGGCAAGAGAAATGAATGATTTCTTGAATGTGCTTTGTGAAATTGGAGGAAATATATACAAACTCTATTAAAATTGAAACTAAAATGAACCTAAAATTGTATGAATGTATATGAATGCAAAGTGTTTGATGAAATGGTTAAGTAAACTAGAATGCACCTAATGTGTTTGATGAATTGGATAAACTACTAATGCGTGTCAATATGCAATGTGATCATCTAATACACAAATTAAACATGCAAAATGCTAATATCATGCAAGTTAACCTACACAAAGCCACGGAAAACGAATTAACAAATTAATCTGCATAAAATACGAAATCTTGAAATTGCTTAAGAATGCTCAAATATGAAATGTGTAAGGCATGGTCAGATTTTACTATGGAATGGATGAAATGTTGATGTGATGATACATAACGCTCAAGAATGATCTCAATAGAACATAGGTACAAGAATCATGTGAAATGGTTGAGTAAAATGCAAGATCCTATATTGCAAACCCTAGCCAACGAACTTTAACGAACAAATGTGCAAACACAAAATTAAACGAATCGAATCATGAATTGGATATAAAAATAGATCGAAAATGTCACATATAACATCACGATTTGTTTAGAAACAAGCAACGAACATAAAACACATCAAAGAACAGGAATCAATTAGAAACTTGATGGAATAGTATAGTTACGCGTGGTTTTACAGAACTAAGAATCATGATGCCATTTTGGTTGATTAAGCATGAGATTCTTCTCAAATTACATTTGAGGGAAGCCAGATGACTTTGCATCTACTTGAATTCATTGATTTCACCAATGGAATCCAAGTATCTAATGAATCTTACGGCTCAACCACTCAAAACTTAATCATGAACCCAATTATGGCAGAAAAGAAATTGAGAAGTGGAACAATGATAGCACAAACGAGAAGAGACATTGAACCAATGCTTATTGTGCAGTCAGTCATTGCTTCAATTCAATATGAGAAAATGTAGAAACACAAACAAGATAGGAGAAGATCCTCATCTCAATGCTCACTGTGCGGTCATTGAAAAATACGACTTCATTATTTTTAATAGTTTAAAATCGTACTTATCATATATGACTTTACTCATTTATGTAATTTTTTTTAAAATTGTCTATTTTGACAATTTTAGTACAAAATTCCATTACTTTGGTAAAAAAAAAAAACCATGACTTTCCTATGTTTCATCCATCACCGGTAATATTTAAATATTTAATATATTAATATATTTGTTATACTTTAAAGAATGTTACTAATTATGAATATTTTTTATTTTAGGTATTTGATCAAAGGAGTGTTCCTAATGAAGAAACAAATGATTCAAATCAAGATTGATAGTTGAATAATGTTATTAGACTTTCACTATTTTATTTTTATGAAGAAACAAAAATATTGTAAGATTTCACTAGTTTGAATGTTTAAACTTTATTATTTAACTTGAACCTATAGACAATGTTCTTTGTTTTTAAGAATGTTATATCTAGTTATAAACAAATATCAGAATTTTAGAATTTGTGTTTTTTATTTGATATATTTCATGAATTATTTGCATTAAAAAAGAACAACAAATAAAATTTAGGGGATTTAAAACATTAAGGAGTGGTAAGAACAACAAATAAAATTCATAAACATCGATAAATAATGAATTGCATTGCAGGGGTAAGAAACGCCACCAATAATTTAAAACCGTTGAAAACTAGTAGAGGTTTGAAAACCCATAAAGTATCAGGGATTCTAGAACCGCCGGTAAGTAAAATAGGTTTCTAAATGACCGATAAGAACCAATAAATAACATGAGTTTCAGAATCATCGATAACTAACGAGAATTTCCAAACCGCCAGTAAGTATTGTTTTATTAGAGATTAATCAATATCATTAGTAATCTGTTAACAAAGTTGATTTTTTTCTGAAAAGAAGTAAACCACAAGTAATGTCTTCGGTGGGGTTAAACCGCGGAAATACCAAACTTAACTCTTAGTAAAAATTATTTCTTTGCGTACCGAAAAGTTCAATTATTAAAAACGAGTGATAGACATCCAAATCCTATTAAAATTTAATATAATGATTATTTATTTTATTATCAATTTAAATTATTTTAAGTATTATACTTAATTTATTATATATGTATATAGAGAACAATCAAACTATAATACAAATCGCTTATATAGAATTTTCTAAAATGCCATTTTTAGAACAATAATTCAGCCTTCCAGACAACATAAACATTGCTGGTTGTAAAATACACAATTCATAATATAATGTATAATGTCATAAATAATTAAATAACTATTTCAGATTACTTAATCATATACACTATTCTGAAATGAGGTTTATATTCTAGAACTATTTTATGAATGGATTATTCCATAACACATTTTAAGATTGTCTATTTCGAAAATATTTTGGAAATCCTATTCTGAAACATTTTCAAACACTTAATCAGAATCCCGATTGCAAAACTATAATACCAATGAGCAAGTATCTCTTATTTCTGACGAACAAAAACACCAAAACTCTTCCAATGATGTTGAGAGAGAGACCTTTGTGTAAGAAGTAACGGGGAGTTAGGATGAAGTTTTTTAAAACAAACGTGAAGCCTATGTTTTTTTTCTTTTTAAAGCTTAATGAGGTGGTGCATATACAAATTGTAAACTACAATAATCAATTGTCCAAAAAGTACCACTGCAACTCAAAAACTAAAATGGACTTTTTCTTTTGTCAAATTCATAATTGCTTTATTATATTTGCTGATTATATTATAGTGCAGTGTCAAAAATTATTTTCAAGATCTTTACACCGTCATAAAGGGCTGTTACTTCCTGCACCTCCATAATTTTAACCTCTACCCACATATACTTGAAACTTCTAATTTTATTTTTTCATTTTGAATCCTGAAATGCATAATTTAAATATGTTGCGGAATGTATAATCTGAAATATAAATTTTATATTTCAAATTGTATATTTTTAAATATAAAAATCAAAAATATATTTTGAATTACATAATCTAAAATATATTTTTAAATAGAAAAAAGAAAATTAACGGTTACAGAAAGAGGTGTGGGAATGGTATAGGATAAAGATGAGGAGTGAGGGAGAGATGTGAGAGGTTAATGTAGGAAGAGGAAGATGAAACATGATGGAGAAAGAAGCTAGTGGAGAATGAAGAAGGTAATGTTGGAAATATGAGTAAGTAGCTATTCTCAAGCCAAATATTTTCATTTATTTACGAATATAGAGGACACGTTCTTTTATCGTGGTCAAATTTTCTCAACAATTTTTTTTTGTTACGTTTTGAAAGGTAGTTTTCTCTCTATCTCTATATTATGCTTTAATAATTATAAAAGGATTATTAAAATGTAAAACTATAAGAAACTTTTCTTCTTTGGTTCTCGGTATGTTATTTCCAACTTCTTCCACGAGTGCACGGGTTAAGGAGTTGTTGTGTTAACCTTGGGTCTGAAGAAAACTCTTTTCTTTTTCTATCTTCTTCAATGATGGTTGCTTTCTCAAGTCATTGCCTGATATCTCCAAGCTTAATCCTTTGAATGGAATCAACTACATACGTTGGTACTAGAAATTTTTAATCTTCTTCGAACAACTTAATGTTGATTACGTTTTGTTCACCTATGTTCCTGATGATCAACTGATTGTTCTTGCTACTCAAACTGTCACACCTTCAACGGACAAAACAAAAAAAGTTGATGAGGAGGCAAATGCGAAATACGAGAAGGATAATAAAGTTATTAGAGGTCATCTTTTCAACCACATGACATATGCTATCTTTGATGATTTTTTTTTTTTGAACAAAAATATGCAAAGGAAATTTAGAATACTTTGGAATCAAGGTAAGGTACTGATGATGTTAACAGAAAAAAAAATACATGGTAGGAAAATGGATGGAGTTCCAAATGGTTGATGACAAGCCTATCATGAAGCAAGTTCACGAGTATGAGAACTTGGTTGCAGATGTGCTCAGAGAAGGCATGAAAATATGTGATATCCTACAGGCTGATGTTTTGTTGTAAAAATTTCCACCTTTATGGAGTAATTACAGGAACCATTTGAATTACAAAAAAGAAGGACATGCCACTTGAGGTGTTGATAAGTCACATGAAAATTGAGGAGGCTAATCGTTTGAAAGATAAGAAAAATTATGTTTCTTCAGTTTGTGTTAAGGCTAGCTTAGTTGAATCTTCTACTACTTCTGAATACAAGTACGAAGCCAAAGGAAAGAAATTCAAAAAGAGCAGACACCAAAAAAATTCCAAAGGAGATAATGGAAAGAATAAAAAATTCAAGGTGATGGATTGTTTTGAATGTGGAAAACCAGGTCATAAGTCGTACCCGTGCTAGGCAGAAAGGATAAGAAACTTGTCAGTAAGCCTAACAATAATTTTGCTCTACAAGTCAATGTTGTTGAAAAGGATGATATAATTGTTGTTGTGATAATAGAAGCAAACTTGTTGGAAAACAAAGTTGATTGGCTATTGGACACAAGTGCCACCAGACATTTCTGCTCCAACAAGGCTCCAAAAATTTTGTGATACGACAGATGGTGAACATGTCTTCATGGGTAATTCAGACACTGTTGTAGTTCTTGGTTAAGGCAAAATACTCCTGAAACTTACCTTTGGAAAAAGTTTAGCTTTGAATGATGTGTTGTATGTCCCATCCCTTCGTAGGAGCCTAGTTTCGGGTAGTTCGCTTAATAAGGATGGTCTAAAACTTGTGATTGAGGTTGATAAAGTGATTTTAGCAAACAATGGGAATTTTCTGGGTAAGGGATATTTGGTTAATGGGGTTTTTTTTTTTTTTAACATTGTTTGTGTTATTGCTAATGGAAGTATTTCTTGTTCTGCTTATATTGTTGAATCTGTTAACTTGTGGCATGACATCTTAGGACATGTGAATTTTGGTTCTATTAAAAGATTGAAAAATATGCATCTTATAAATGCGTCTAATGAAAATGAATGTTCTAAATGTACTGTTTGTGTTTAAGCAAAATTTTCAAAGAAATATTTTAAACATGTCACTTCCAAAAGCATTGAATTTCTTGAATTGATACATACTAACTAAGTTGATTTTAAAAACACACGAGTAAAGGTGGAAAAAATATTATATACATTTTTTCGATGAATTTTCTAGATATACTAAAATTTATTTATTAAAGTCAAAAAATGAGGCTATTCAAGTGTTTTAAAATATAAAGCTGAAGTAGAAAATCAATTGGATAAAAAGATTAAAAGGCTTATGTCCGGTAGATGTGGTGAATATAGTAAGAATTTCCTTAATAAATCTATGATGAAAATGGCATAGCTGAACAAAAAAATAGGACACTAAAAGAAATGATAATTGCTATATTATTAAGTTTTGGTATTCCCAAGCTACTATTGAAGTTGCCAAACGTGGTGCAGTTAAACAACTTTTGAAGAATGGAGTAATTTGTCTAGAGTTTATGAGATTAGAAAGAAACCTATCAGATCCTTTAATAAAGGGATTGACTATGAGTGTCATTCAAGAGATTATTAAAGGGATGAGACTTAAGCCTTTGGCTTGAATAATATGTGGTGCACTACAATCTATCATGTATTTGTGGTGATTCTTAAATCCATAACTGTGTTAGGTGGTCCTTAAAAGGACTTGATGGATGATTGTGATATAAGTCTAAAGGACTTAATAACTTTATAGCTCTATTTCTTGAGTGGTTTATTGTTATGATAGACTTGATAAAGTTATTGTTCAAATGAGTGTGAAGGTGGGCCATTTTCTATGAAAGAATACAAAATTTTTCTTTCTAAAATGCTCATGGAACCAAGGTATATGCGTAGGTAGGGATGGCAAAATGGGCCAGGCCCACCGGGCCGGCTCGCCAGCCCGCCCAAAAAAGGGTGCGTCGGGTTGGAATTTCCAACCTGTCAACCCGCTTTTACCTGGCTCGCCTGGCCCGCTAGTTTAGCGGGCCAAAACGGGCCAGCCCACCAGCCCGTTCTTTTTTTTTAATTTTTTATGTTTAAAATTAAAAATAATTAAAAAATAATACTTTTTTCATATTATATAAATAAATTTATAAACAAATTTTTAATAAAAAGTAAAAAAAAGTAAAAAAAAATTAAAAAAGAATTAAAAAAAGTAAAAAAAAAAAGAGAGAGATGGGCCAGCCCACCCGAAGACGGGACGAGTTACAGTTTTCGACCCGTTTATTGATGGTGGGCCAGCCCGACCCAACCCGTTTTTGGCGGGCCACAGGCGAGCCGGGCCAAAACGGACCGAGCTAGCCTGTTTTGCCACTCCTATGCGTAGGGCCTTTAATAGCGCTTTGATTGTATCGCAAAATAACAAATTTTCAAAAACCGAAGAAAGTCACCTCATAACACTCTACTACAAGAGTATAAGAGAAGTAAAATACAAGCTTAAAGTGTTTTTGATTGGGGCAATAAGCACCATGAACTTAGAATTCGTTATATAGTCACCAACACCTACTCCCTAGCTTATCCTAGGCGATGCGGGGCTTTACAAGACAAATTATTTTGATCAGTCCAACATTTTCCACCTTGATTAAAATAAACACATCTTCATTGCCTATACCAACAATCATACTCCACCATAGAGAGTATATTAACTTGGAATTAAATCATCTATAGAATTTCCATGCACCTTACATCATTGTTAACCGTGCATAATCACCACACACCCTACATCAATATTAGCCAATGCCTATACACAAACACCATACACTTTGCATCAATGCTAACCAATGCTTGTGCATAATCCCCACACACCTTGCATCAATATTACCCAATGCCCATGTATAAAATTACCGCTAGAAAAACTCATCCTAGCACTCATAGTCTACCCAACCAACCAATGTTGCATGTCACAATCCTCCACTATTAGATCTGACCAACCAAGAGTTGCCATGTCATCTTCTTATTCCTCAAGTAGATCTGTAAACACAACCAACCTTCACCACACAAACAACTGAAGCATATATGTAAATCGCAAAGCATATCCTCCACGAACCTATTGCATATCGCGACTCACACATATCAAACCTCCATCACGCAAAAGACATCTGAAACGCAATATACGATCCACCAAGAGCACTAACCATAGCCTCCTATACACATCCAGGAGTACCCTCGCCGGAAAACACAAACTCTACTACAAATCCAGGGTGGCTCATAGTCATTGCATCTCCAAAAACCCGATTGCAAATTCACCGTGCCAATACAATACCAACAATGATCCTTCCATCAAATTTCTCATTCTAACCTCAACAAACAAGGATGATTCTCCAATAATAAAGAATTAATCTTTTCTTATGTGGAAGATTAGATTAAGTTCCAATCACAAAGCATACTAAGAAAAAATCCTACTAACCCATAGCTCTTGATACCACTTGTTAGGGAAAACACATCATCAATTAAAAACATTACCGTCTTTATCCTGAGAATCTCCCTACTAACAAAAAAATAAGATCAATACAAGCATGCACAAGAATATAACATGGAAACTCTAAATCTGGAGAAAACCACAACCACGGTCGTTATCTAGTGACAACTAGAGAATAACACTATGCGAAAATTTGTAAAACACATAAACCATTCACCCATGCCTTTTGACCTAAAGGATACCTACACTTTCGAAAGAAATAATTTAACTCAAACCCCACAACACTCTACTACAAGAGTGTAAGAAAAGTCAAATACAAGCTTAAAGTGTTTTTTGACTAAGATAAGAAATATCATGGATTTAGAGTTCATTACATAGTCACTGATACTCACTTCCTAACTTATCATAGGCGATATGAAACTTTCCAAAACATATTATTTTTAGCAACTCAACACTCAGATACTTTCTTTGCCAAAAAAATGTATTTTTAAAAAATAATCATTTGTAGGAAATTGTTGGAAATATGATTACATGATAAGCCGCTATTCTCAAGCCAGATATTTTTATTTATTTACGAATCTGAAGGGCACGCTCTTTTATCATGGCAACTTTCATTTTAAATTATTTTTCTAACAGGTGAAACATGGGAGAGCAAGATGTGGAGAAAGAAGAATATAAAAAAAGAAAAGAAAAAGACAAATAAATCATTTTACAAACGATATGGGAATGCAAGTTAAAATGTACAGAGGTGTTGAAAGCAAAAATCTTAAACAAAAAAAAATGTTATCTAGAATATATTAAAAAATATTCAGATTTTATATTTTAAAAGTATTTTTTAAAAATATATTTCAAAATGGATAATTCAAAATTACTTTTTAATTATTTTAAATTAATCATTCTGGAATCTTTTAATAAAATTTGTTATCACGAAATAAGTTTTTCTTGGAAGGATTTAAACCCCAAAAATCATTTTGAAAACAAAGCTTTGATACCAAATGTAACATCTCAACCGGATATTACGGATTTAAATAATAAAATAAAGAAATAAATAGTAAAACTTCATTTATTATAACTTATGTTCCCAAAACGCGGGAAAATTAAAACTGTATATTAGTAATAAATAATCTCAAAACCTCTACTATAACTGAAACATAAAATCCATAATAAAAACCAAGTTTAATAATATAAAATATTACAATTGTTCCAAAACATAATAAAAACTGATAAAAACTTCTCCCAATACTAGCCCCGCTTCGTCTCTAGGCCTCACCAGATCCACCTACAATATCATCTGCTCCCGTGTACCGAGTACATGATCATCGCCAAACACAAGCAGATAGGGTGAGCTAACAAATTCCACATATATATAAATATTGCACAATTATATATATCACACAAACACACCAAAGGAATTTATTCCTTTGATCCCATACCACATGGCCACTACCATAATAATCGTGTTCTACATCTTCTAGTGAATACTTCAAGATGACTTGCTGCCATACCTATCGGCCACAACCGATAGAGCACGTGCGGGAACCATTGTTACGGATCATACACTGTAACGCCAGGTGGAGTTCCCAAATGCGAACATAGTTCGCAACATCCCAAGACTACCAAATTCGTCAGCCAACTACTGAGGAGGGCAATCTATCTAGACCCATCCGTATTGGCCACAACCAGCACATTCACACCGACAACACTTATAACATCCCGATCGGATATTACGGGTTTAAAAATATAATATAAAATAAGAAAATAAAATCACATTTATTATAAATCCATTTCCCAAAAACGCGGGAATTTCAAAGAATTTATTTCATAATAAAGATAACACTAAGTTCAAATCTTCTCAAAATTCAATAAAATACTAACACAATCTCATAATAGATTTCATCTTTATTCCAAAACCATAAATGATAAAACTCTATAAAACTGTTCCCATGAGTTTTCCCCGCTCCGCTGCTAAGCCTCACCAGATCCACCTGCAACATCATTTGCTCCCGTGTACCGCGTACACGATCATCGCCAAACACAAGCAGATAGGGTGAGCTAAGAAAATAAACATATATATATGGCACACATATACCAATCACACCAAAGGAATTCCATCCTTTGATATCACATCACATGGCCACCACCATGTTATTCGTGTTCTACATCTTCTAGTGATTACTTCGAGGTGACTTGCTGCCATACCTATCAGCCACAACCGATAGAGCACGTGCTGGAAATCATTGCTACGGATCACACACCGTAGCGCCAGGTGGAGTTCCCAAATGCGAACATAGTTTGCAACGTCCTAAGACTACAAAACTCCTCAGCCAGCTACTGAGGAGGGCAATCTATCTGGACCCATCCGTACTGGCCACAACGAGCACACTCACACCGATAACACTCGCCAACCCGAGCCAAAACTCAAGGGTTCCTCGTGTTCATCCGCCATCCCGAGCCACATCTCAAGAGATGTTATTCCGAGCCACAACTCAAGAAATACCACGTGCTTAACCCCTATCCCGAGCCACAACTCAAGGGATACGTTCTGAGCCACAACTCAAGGAACACCAGCAAGCCGACCTTTAAGATATCCTAGAAGCCTTGTAGATCACGCACATCATAGCAAGCATAACACCAATCTGCTACAGCAAAATCGCCTGGCGGGGGATACGTACCGCTAGGCGCTGTCGTTTCCAGATTGCTTGGCGGGGAACACGTAGCGCCAGTCGCTACACCAGTACTTGCACATTACTGGTTTTAGTTCAGGTTCAAGCACACTTCACACAGGTTGCTCTCATTTGCTCTCATTCTAGAGTATCCCTAATGAAAAGTATTTCCATCTATAATGTTCTAGGCCTTATAGCATCTCACATGTGCATTCATCCCCCAGTTGTATAGACCATCCCAAGCATGCTCAAACAGAATATAAGCAGCGACACTCTAACAATTTTAAGCACATGATCTTATGTACCGATGCAATTTAATATTGACACCCATGCCTTCACCAAACCAATTCTCCACATGTGACTAACCCAAAGGAACATTCAAATTGATAAATACTTACCACATAACCCAATTATGCTTCATTAGAAGTTACTTGAACTAATCAAGGGCTTATTCATGTATTTTACAAACTCCAAAATCAGCAATATTAAGCAATGTATATCTCTAGCTACTGACCTCCAAATCCAATCTCCACCGTTGAAAGTGAAGAACCACATGTTATGGACCACCTGTCAAAATTTCACCTAAATCGTACGGTTAACAAATCGATAAATGCAGTTTTACGAAAACTGCACGAACTAGAAAAATTGGTGGTGCCTAGCGCCCAGAATCGGACGACTGGCACCCGGCGGGACTAAACTACCGCCCAACGGTTACTGTTGCGCGAAATGTACGAAAAACAGCGTTTTTTGGGAATCAACACACCACGCACCTCTGGTTTGGCACCTGGCGGCCAATTCGCTGCCGCCAGGCGGTTCCTACAGTTCCAGGAACCCAGCAACCCTTCCCTTGCGCCTACGAACCTCAAGCAGTCAACCATCCAGATTTCCTTCAGTTTCGACCCAATACTCACCACTCAAAGGTTTAGGATCACAATTCATCCAATAAGTTTGTAGTTTATTACGCAATTTGTTATACAATTTCCGAAAACCCCAATTCTTCCACCCTAACATTCATTCATAGCCAATCTCATTTGATTCCTTCGCACTACCATGACTTTTCACAATTAATCCCTTTCTTTTGGTCCAAATGTTGTCAAAATTCCTTTTCCAGCGAACCAAAGCAACCCAGAACATGCAAATCCCGAAAATTGAATCAAAACGAAAAGCATCGCCTGGCGGGTGTTCTTCACCGCCAGGCAGTTCATGATCAACCCAGAAAATTGGGTGGCGGGGCTTGCGTCGCCTAGCGGCACTAAGCTCATCGCCAGGCGGTTCCTATTAGGAACCCAGAAAAATAGGCAAAATGCATGTGTCGCCTGGTGGCAGTTCATCACCCGCCAGGCGGTTTCTGGAAAAATTCCCAGAAACGCAAAATTCAACAAAAATAGACATTGATCATGCAATAACATACGATATAACATACATTTAATTATTAACCAATTAAAACAACGTTAATCAGCTCCCCTAATTTGGTTCCCTTGGCTTAAATCTTGGAATTGTTGTGAATTCTCTCTTGATCCTCAATGATCTACCTTTGACTTTCTCTCCTAATTCAGCTTCAAAGCTTCACTCCAACCTTACTACTCTCAAAATTCGTGTTCTGTTTTCTGAGTACACTCACAGCTTGCCAAAACCCTTCTTCTTACCTCACATTGGCCTTTTAAAGGTGCCTTAAAGCTAGATAATTACCAAAAACGAATTTAAGGTTTAATGACAATGTTTATTATCATTCATTGATTCTTTATGGCCCGTTTTTCAGCCTCCCTTGGCTGCCCATGCATCTAGGTTTCCCTTAACCCTTCAAATTCAAGCCAAAACCCAAAATAGCAAAAATAAAGTTTAATTTGGGTTCTCCAAGGCTTGAACCCATAACCATACAAATGCCAAATCAATGTTCAACCATTTAACCAATTCATGTTTCATGATGACTAATATAATTAAATGATTATATCATTTCATAATCATGCTCAACATATATTTAAAAATAAAAACAAATAAATAACACACATTTGGCATACATAGGACTCGAACCAAAATCCTCTCACATAATAAAGTACTCTCATACTACCCGCATTTATTAAATAATTATTTAATTAATTATTCAAATTTCTCGGGTCTTACATTCCCCCCACCTTAAAGGATTTTCGTCCTCAAAAATTGGACTGATTAGGGAACAAGTGCGGATAGGATTGCCTCGTGAGGACTTCCATCACTCAAGTCCTTTCTTGGGTTGCCTCGTCCCAAAGGACTTTCACAGTCCAGATCTCCTTTCCTCTGAGTGGCTTGACTTGAGAATCCAAGATTCTCATTGATCCAACTCCCACTATTAGATCCTCACGTACTTAAACGTTGTCCTCCTCTTACACAAGTGTAAAACTTGCAATGTACTTCCTTAACTATAAATCCTATATACAAGTTTGCCAAGTGTAGTGGTAAAGTGATCTCATAGGCTGGTAGACCTATCTTTCGTGTTATCTGCTAAGGTCCAAAAGAATTTTTTTTTTTTTTTGAGTCTGATCGTTCTTTCGTTGCTAGTAATTGGAGTAATCTTGAGAATCACATTATCTCCATCCTAAAACTTCCACGACCTTCTCCCCATATTTGCATACAGCTTTTGTCTGCTCTGTGACGCGTTCATCTAGTCTTGGATTAAACAGGATTTCTCCATGGTCTGCTACAGCAACTCAGCCTAATAATTGCCAACTCCCAATCCTAGTATTCACACATCTAAATTTTGCCTCTTTTACCACTCATCGCCTCATATAGTCTGATTCTGATCTTGATTAATACTTCACTTAAGTGGTTTAACTCATTGGTTTCTTCTTAGCGATCTACTAAAACTTGCAATCATTATAGTGTTTACACTAAGTCCTCGTCATCAAGTTTTTAGTATCTATTCCTCTGCTTCTCTTTCTTCGCATTCCCTGTGACACCATCCGATTAGAAACTATTGACATCAGCTCTTACTCAGGTACTAATGCGATAAAGAACTTCACCACTCCAAAGTGAAATTCTAGCATCTACTTGAAAATGAGTCTATGACTCTTCCACCATCTAATGCTCTACATTTATTCCTCTCTAGTCTTTGCTAAGTAACTCTAATTCACACGACATTCTGGCCTCACCTTTCTGATCCATTTACAATTGATACACCGTCGTTGATTTATATCTTTGGATCATCGAACGCCACCTTGTTGAGTACCACACCGTTCCAGAATGAGATTGGAAAATAACCTATCCACTCTTGTGTTGATGTCCTAGTTTCACAAAAGAGTCAATTCCAATTAACCTTGAGTATGAATTCTTCGATCATCTCGAGACACCACCAAACCCAAGTATTCCGCATTTAGCCGCAACTGTAGAGTAAACCAACATCTCACTACCAACTCTCTTTTGCAGACAACCAGAACCCAATTCTCTTAATGGCAATACCAAGGAGTATATGATCTCGATTAAAACCAAAACGTATACCCTAAACACCACTTTTCTATCTTGTATCCTTTTAATTATTTACTTTAACTGATCCAACACCAATTAGTAGAGACACTACTTCAGCTACATAAGACTTTTCTCTTTTCCTTTCATCCTCCCTTGTGCCATGATGTTACCAACTGCCTCATTCCCTCATTCCCACAAGAACAACTTAACGAAGTACTTCTTCTTTCAATAATTGAAACCGTTCATCTCATGTCCCAAGTTAAACCTTTATCTCTTGTGAGCCCCTTACTTAGAACATCCATTCTACTCCCGATTTAAATTGTGGTTATGGCCGAGAAGATTTAACTGCCTTTCATGGAGGTTGACCGGCATAAAACCTTGAACATACGGTACTCTTACCACATGATTGGTTTTCCCCCTTTCTTAGAACATTGCTTGGTCGACCTATTCTTTCGAGTTCTGCCTCAACTTTACCTTCCGCTTGAGATTCTCACTTTTTTGTCTCTAACCCCTTAGTTTAGCCTTAGCCTCATAAGTTTCACTATTTTCCACTCCGACCTCAGACCCATGTTAGGGTGTAGTACCCATTTGACTTCTCAACTTTGTTGTACAAGCATGCACTGAACACCTCTCCTTATTCTAACCTTTGAATTTGATTCCTCTCGCAAAAACTTGTGGTATTCATTCCAAGAACCTATTCTTGCCCTCAATTTAACTTGATGTTTCTAAACTCCTCTAGTGCTTTTCGCCTACAATCCACAACTTAACTTCACTTGTACACTGATACACAACCTTCTGCATATTTGTATCTTCGATCAAGAGACTACCTCAAAGGCCTATTCTAATCCCTGCAAGGCAAACAGATCAAGTTTAAACTTGAATCTGCATTCCTTTACCACCATAAATAATAAACATATACCACAGAAGTGCAAACATAACAAGAAAAGGTATAGAAAAGAAACTCAACCTATAACTTCTCTCTCTTTTACCAAAACCTTTAGAATTAAGAAAGGAAATTATCTCAGATATAGTCATGAGTGTGCACCCTCATCACTCTATCGAGACACTTTTTGTTTTTAATACTTCCAGTTCACAAGTTCCTTTCCTGCGCACCAACGCTTCTTGGAAAGAACCTCTCCCCTTGCGCACCAACGCATCGGGAAAGACAAGTAATACCCCTTACCTGCTCACCAAAACCCGGTAAGAGCATTACTTTCCTTAGGTCTTATAAGCAACTACCCTTGCCTGCTCATCAAAACCCAACAAGAGTACCACTCTTACCTGCTCACCAAAACCCAATAAGAGTGTTGCTTCTACTAAGACCCGTAAGCAAAAACTCTTGCCTGCTCATCAAAACCCAGCAAGAGTATCACCCTTACCTGCTCACCAAAACCCGGTAAGAGCGTTGCCTACCCTAAGACTCACAAACAACAACCCTTGCCTGCTCACCAAAACCCGACAAGAGTCCACCCCTTACATGCTCACCAAAACCCGGTAAGAGTGTTGTTTTCCCTGAGCCTCACAAACACAAATCTTGTCTGTTCAACAAAACCCGACAAGAGCCCCACCCTTACCTGTTCACCAAAACCCGATAAGAGTGTCACTTTTCCTAAGCCTCACAAGCAACTTTCCCTGCCCGCTCAACAAAACCCGGCAAGGACATTGTTACTAAGCTTAGACATATAGAGTTAAGTAGTATAACTTAACCACAACACACAAGTTACAACCGAAATGTGTCAAGCTCCCTCCCCAAGGCCCAAAAATCTTTTGAAAACCATTGCTCTGATACCAAATGTAACATCCCGACCGGATATTACAGGTTTAAAAATATTATATAAAATAAGATAATAAAATCACATTTATTATAAATCCATTTCCCAAAAATGCGGGAATTTCAAAGAATTTATTTCATAATAAAGATAACACTAAGTTCAAATCTTCTCAAAATTCAATAAAATACCAAAACAGTCTCACAATAGATTACATCTTTATTCCAAAACCATAAATGATAAAACTCTATAAAATTGTTCCCATGAGTTTTCCCCGCTTCGCTGCTAAGCCTCACCAGATCCACCTGCAACATTATCTGCTCCCATGTACCGCGTACACGATCATCGCCAAACACAAGCAGATAGGGTGAGCTAAGAAAATAAACATATATATATGGCACACATATACCAATCACACAATCACACCAACGGAATTCCATCCTTTGATATCACATCACATGGCCACCACCATGTTATTTGTGTTCTACATCTTCTAGTGATTACTTCGAGGTGACTTGCTGTCATACCTATCGGCCACAACCGGTAGAGTACGTGCTGGAAATCATTGCTACAGATCATACACCGTAGCGTCAGGTGGAGTTCCCAAATGCGAACATAGTTCGCAACGTCCCAGGACTACCAAACTCGTCAACTAACTATTGAGGAGGGCAATCTATCTGGACCCATCCGTACTGGCCACAACGAGCACACTCACACCGACAACACTCGCCAACCCGAGCCAAAACTCAAGGGTTCCTCGTGTTCATCCGCCATCCTGAGCCACATCTCAAGAGATGCTATTCCGAGCCACAACTCAAGAAATACCACATGCTTAACCCCTATCTCGAGCCACAACTCAAGGGATACGTTCTGAGCCACAACTCAAGGAACACCAGCAAGCCGACCTTTAAGATATCCTAGAAGCCTTGTAGATCACGCACATCATAGCAAGCATAACACCAATCTGTTACAGCAAAATCGCCTGGCGGGGGATACGTACTACTAGGCGCTGCGGCTTTCAGATTGCCTGGCAGGGAACACGTAGCGTCAGTCGCTACACCAGTACTTGCACATTACTGGTTTTAGTTCAGGTTTAAGCACACTTCACACAGGTTGCTCTCATTTGCTCTCATTCTAGAGTACCCCTAATGAAAAGCATTGCCATCTATAATGTTCTAGGCCTTATAGCATCTCACATGTGCATTCATCCCCCAGTTGTATAGACCATCACAAGCATGCTCAAACAAA
>Ga0214543_1005604_pt1 | contig 22913 bp, 10 predicted proteins | sample CNSS2metaG_FD_160094 | JGI IMG/M metagenome (GOLD analysis project Ga0214543, IMG submission 160094) | Root nodule microbial communities from cowpea collected in UCLA plant growth center, Los Angeles, California, USA - CNSS2 | ecosystem: Host-associated > Plants > Roots > Nodule | place: USA... | reverse complement strand
TAAAAGAAAATATATATATATATATATATATATATATATATATATATATATATATATATATATATATATATATATATTATCTTGTATAATATGTTTTGTCATGTTTTCTTAGGGTATTATAGTTTTTGTACATTTTTGTGGATTTAGTTATTTGTTTCTTTAGTTTCTTTAATTTATGTAAATTGTTTAATTTTACATATTCTTTTTATGAATTACCACTTTATATATATTTGTGTTATTATTTATTCTTATTAACTTATTTTATTGAAGCTTAAATTAAAAGACAAATATTTTCTTATTTTTTAAATAAGGTGCGGCAAAATATGAAAAAAAATTGTTGCAGAAAAATGGTTAAAAAACCGACCATACTTATCTAATATTCTTTATAATATAGTTATCTCTATAAAAAAACATAGAAAATTAAATTTTGTAATAGAAATAAATTAAAATTTAAAAATCTAATACAATTCACTATAAAATATCTTTTTATTTTTCAAGTTGTATAACTATTAAATAATGTATACGTAAACTAAATAAAAAACTTAATGATTTTAAAATATATTAAAAATTCATCTATATGTCACCGCATTTTATATTATATATAATAATTTAAATTTAAAATTAAATATGATTACCATGTATTTTTTGAATTATTCAAGGGTTTATTTGATTGGTGTTAATGTCCAAATAAGTTCATGTTAGACAATATTATCAAAATATAAAGATTTTATTAAAATTAAAAAAATAAATAAAAGCATGGGGACCACACCATGTAGGACATTCAAGTTTTGGTGGAGGTGTAGATTGACGGTTGTGATTGGTGTTCAACTTCACGAGTGGGCCAGGTATAGGTACGTGGCTAGTAGTTGTGGTTTCAACTTTTCATGTGTCGACCAGGTGCACACTTTGGCATCATCTAGGTTTCTTGCAAAATTACGTGGCTGCAAGGTTAGTTTTCTAGTTTTGGTTTGTTAAGGGATGACATATAGTTATGGCTTCTTTTTCTTCGGGATTTTATATCCCTTGGAGTTGCTTACAAGATCAGGATCAGGGACAACCTCTTTTATCACAATCTTCTTCAAATGTTTGGTCACAAAAATGTACATTTTCCCAAGTTCTTAATAATGTTTTATGATATTTCTTTATCATAATTACCTTCTCCTTGTATAAAAGGAGATATGATCTCGGTGGAAATTACTGAAGAATTTTATCTTGCTAGTATAGAGGAGTGCAAAAAACATTTGTATAGGCGTATTTGGTTAACAAAAAGGGATAAACCTCCCACACATTTAGATCTTTGTAAGAAACTTGATGTGGTATGGAAACATTTGGGTTAATGGAAAGCAATTCCTCTTGCCAAAGGGTTCTATGAATTTTTATTTTTCTTCACTTGAGGATTTAAGAAGGGTCTTGGCGATTGTAGTTTGAAATTTGTCACCCAAGATTCTTTGTGTTTTTATTTGGAATAAAGATTTTGTTCCAACTTCTACGAAGCTCCCAAAAACCCAATGTTGGGTGCACATACATGATTTTCGTCTAGAATATTGGCAATCAAAGGTGATTTTCTCAATTGCATGTGGCATTGGAACACCCTTATCTTTAGATGATTACACTAAGAATAAGTCTTAATGTTTCTTTGCATGTTATTGGTTGATGTTCATTTGTTATTTGATTTGTCTAATCAAATTTTGTTGAAAATGCTAAGATTTTCCTTTATTGTTGATGTGGAGTACGATAAATTGACTATTTTTTGCTCAAATTGTAAAATGACTGGTCATGATCTATCTAATTGTAGACGATTACAACAAGATGCAAAGGTAAATTCTCATGGGGAGAAAATAGTTGGTGTAAAAATACAATTTATTGTCCTAAGGTGTTTGGTGCCCCCAAGATGGGAATGAAACCTCTCTATGTTCAGTTTTAAAACCTGAGGAGTCTTTTATGGAGCTTATTGTGGAGTGTATTGTGGACCATGTGGTAGAGCTTGTGGTGAAGCTTATGCTTATGGTGGATTCTATGTTCCTATGGTGGACTCTGTAGTGGATCCTGTGGGAGATCCTGTGCTAGAGCCTATGGTTCAATCTATTATGGTGCACTCTCTATAGTTTGCAAGGTTTACAACACTTAGATTTAGCTCATTATAGTTCTGAGCTAGTTCCTAATTTTTTTACGTCTAAGGAAGCTCATTTGTAGAGGAATCGAAAAGCTCATTTGTGGAGGAATTGAAAATAGCCTTTAAATGTGCTAATATGCTTGATGAGAAGAAATATTCTAATTCCAAGGAGGATGATGAAGTAGTTTAAGCTACAAGGAAACCTGGTCGGGGTAGGCTAAAGAAAATTAATACTAAATCTTCCAAAAATGGTTTTTGAAAAAGCAATAATGAGTTTTAAAGGTCTTTTATTAGCAGGCTAGTTAATTATAAATCTCTTAATATGTTGAGGAATTTGATTGTTAGAGTTTAGTTTCCTACTAGTGTTGCATTGATTTAGTTTTTTTCCATCTATGTGATTACTTAATTTTTTCATAATAGGTATTTTTTTGTCTTAAGTGCGCTGTAGTTTTATTAATGTTAGGTTTGAATGTTTTTATGTTGTAATTGAATACTTCAATCTTAATGTTGTTTATGTAATATAAAAGCAAAATTTTATCATTTTTTGTAAAGGTAACGTAATTTGTATTAAAGTAAGATATTATATCTATACATAATTATTGTCAAATATGTATTAAAATATTCTTAGTTTATAAATTAATATTTTAAAAATAATAAATTAATAAAAATTCACATATCATACGTTATTTCAATAAATACATAAAAGTTTGGTCGTAATTAAACAAATGCGCCAAAATATAAACCTAAGTATATTAAATGAAATACATTTGTGCATGAAGTTTTCATGAAAGATTTTGAACAAAGAGGTAAATATGTTTTTAGTCTCTAAACTTGGATGCGAAATTGAAATTCGTTCTTATGTCAAACTTTGATACATTTTGGTCCCCAAACTTTAAAAATGAATGGATATAGTCCTCCTAACTCAACTACCGTAAATTTTTTTGACGTGTCAAACACGTTTTAGGATGATGCTTGAGTTATTTACACTGTTTTGACACCTTCCAACTCAAATGTCAATTTGAAAAATCGTTTATCAAGTCCCAAAAAAATAACATTATTAGGTTAAAAGGACTATATCCATTCATTTCTAAAGTTTGATGAACAAAATGTATTAAAGTTGGAAAGATGAACGAATTACAATTTTTCATGTAAGTTTAGGAACTAAAAACATAATTAACCCTTGAGCAAACTAGTAAATGTGCATAATAGAAAATTGCAATTACATCCTTTATGTAAGAGTGAACTTGTGTAATATTGTTAGATTAATATTCTTTTATTTATTAACAAATACGATTACGAGTATATAAGTATTTATTAGATATAAAGATGTAGATTGTAATGTCCATGTTTAGCCATACAATATTGTTGGTGTTGTATCAAAGTGTTATAAATTATACATACATAAATCATAAATAATAAATTAGGTTAACAAAAATATCATAATAACAACACATTACTTTTTACAAATAAATCATCACTATGTTTCTACACATGGGTGATTCTTAGATTTATTTTTTTTGTATTTCATATATAAAGTATGACCATAATAGTTATATCATAATACAATAAGGTTAAACACAATTTCATGTGATCACAATTCAAAGTATGAGATAATATATATATATATATATATATATATATATAAATATATATATATATATATATATATAAAAGAAAATATAAACCTATGCTTAAGCAATATGATATGTCAATTAAGTGTTATATTGATGCTTGAACGATATTTGGATGATGATGAATTGATTTGACCTTTGTCTTACTTAAACATACAAATGAGTGTTTGACCACTTAAACTCATGAAGGAAATAAAATCAATATGACATTTCTCACGCTCAAACTATTAATCATGCCTTGAGTGTGTAATTTTATTACCTGAGTGACCAATTAACTTTAGTGGTAATGCTCTATCATAATATTAAATACCACCACTTAGAAGTTTGCTTAAGTGGTGTCCTCGTCACTTTAGTGAACATCAATAAAAATTACAAAAATATCTGGCCTAAAGTTTGCAATTCACCTTAATTTTAGTTTGTGAAGATTAGTTGACTTTAATTACCTATTAACATTGATTTCTTTAAAAGCACGGACACCACTAAAAGAATTCTTAGGAAAATGTTACTTTACTCTTATAGAGAATTTATTTTTAGAACTAAATTATCATTATAGATTTTTACTAACCTAAATTCATCTTTTTTACCTATATATATATATATATATTTATTTATTTATTTATTTATTGAACTCATGCTAGTTTCATCATATATACCACCTTTAATGTCTTTCCCAAAATACCAATTATGCTTACAATTATCTGCACACTATGTTGTAAGAGAAAGTTTAGTAAATCATATTTGATTTTGATTAAATGCTTTCCAACAAAGTATAAAAACGTGATTTTATAAAGTATTAGATTTTGATACATGTAAGTGTTTCTTTTGGCTAAATAAATGCTTAACATCTTGCTTATATGTTTTCATATGATAAGCTTTCACTTGGACAAATGATAGATACATATAGTCTGAAGTATTTTATGGTAAATACTAATAAGTGCTCAATTTATTTATGTAGAGAATTTTCACATATTTTTTTTACAAGAGTATCTGGCAAAGATGTATCAACACAAAATATATTTTCAAGAACTAGCCTAAAGCTACTCCACACAAACAACTTTTGTAAAAAGGCAGTGTGTTAGTTTTTTGAAGACCATAAGCCTTGTTAGATCCTACACTTTTCTAGAGCTTGAGAGAAAGTTGTCTTACCTAGGTTTGATAAGTCATGTGGTGTATTAGAGAATTGCTTAAAGAAAATATATGCATTTAATGCTTGCTTGAAAAAAATTTAATGCATATTCAAGCTTGAATGTGGGCATACAATAGATGAAGAAGAAAAGCTTCTCACAACCTCACAACGACTCCAAAAAGATTTACAATGACTTTTTTCTTTCAATATTTATATATAGAAAATTTCTTGAAGAAGAAAGATAAAGGATGACATCAATGATAACATTATTAACACTCTTGTAATCTTAAGTTAATACTTAAGCCCTAAGTTTATGAGAAAGAATATTATTGCATTTTATAACAATCAATAAGAGTGAAGTTCATTTGTATTCATTCTCTTTTAGTAAGCAAAACCAAGTGATCATTTAAATTATACCCTTTGTATAAACAAATTGCTTAACCACAAGTGACAACAAGTCTAGAGAATTTTCAGTGTTTAGCTAACAACGATTATTGTCTAAAGAATACTTAGTATTTAGCTAGAGTGGTTGTGTATCCAAAGAATACACAATGTTTAGCCAAGAGTGGTTGTGATTCAAATAACACAAAATATTTAAAAAAGTGGTTGTTGTCCAAATAATACTTATCTTGTATCTTGCATCATTAGTTTGCCACTTGAACTTGTTTGTGTTTATCAAGAGTTAGATGTAGTATAAGTTTTTGGACAAACCAATACAAAAATAACCAGTGTAAATACCTCTTTGAATTGCATATTATTGATTTGCAAATAACCAAAGAAGGAGACTTTTAATAAGGCAAAAGTTTTAAATTTTTTTTTTTAATAATATGTCTATTAACTTGAAATTGTGTTTGGCAATCTTCATCAAAAGCTATATTTACCAAAACTTCTTAATAATGCATTTATCTAGTTAAAACTTTTTTTGATTGCTTTTATCAAACATTGATATTTGAAAAGTTTCAAATACACAATTTAGTTATCTGTAATTGTGTATTTTATTTGTTTTCAAATATCTAATGATCCCATGACAACTTTACATTATTTCAACAATTATATTAAAATGCATACACTCCAATTCTAACGCCTATATCATTTCAACAATCACATTTTTCACATCTAAACAACTATTCAAATTAGATACTAAAATAAACTCTCTTCACCTTTTTATAGTTTGTTTACTACCTAAACTTCCTTTATATATTTCTAGAAACTCAATTGTACTTTGACAAACTTAAATTCCTATATCAATCACTCTTAACTAAACAAATGAGTATTGTTTGGAACTCAACCTTTTATGACTAAATAATCAAGTAGTGTTTGGAACACAACCACTCCTAGCTAAAAATCCTAGACATAAGAAGATGTGATCAAACAATTATAAGGTTGCTCCCTCAAAGAAGTATAACATCCTAAGACGAATACAATGAGTTTCACTCTTTAAGTTTGCTAAAACCCTATAGTGTTTTATGAACAAGCTAGATTTACAAGACATTTACTTAAACCATTCATAGGATTATTTGTGCAAAAATGTTTTCATGCAAAATTATTGGTTCATCAAATGTTACTCTTATTTATAAAAAAAAGTTTGGAGATATATGTTCTTAATCCTTCTCTAGTTGTTGAGACACTAGGAGGAAGAAGTTCTTTGTTCCTAAAATATGTCTGTCATTGTAGACATTTAGAGTTACATTAAGCGTTTTTCATGAAATATTTAATGCAAACTTCTACTTGAAGAAAGATCATGATACTCAACATATCTTATCACTAGGTCAAATGTCTTTTAACTCTTCTTGAGAAAATTCAAGATTGTACAAGGTTAATGGACTATACATATGTGATAGTATATCCTTTATAAGAAGTTGTTGACAAAAAATAACTTTCACAAACTCTTCATGAGATCTTCTAATATTGACATTTATTATGAGATCCTTTTGGTTGTCAGACTTAAGAAACATTCTCTATAAAACATAATATATGCATTTATAAGTTAGGAAAATATTATGATATACTAAAGACACAAACTTATGAGCCATCTTACGTGTGAACTTATCACACAAAAATAGAAGTGCAAGGTGTGTTGTAGCATATTTTGTCTTTAAATGAAGAACTTGCATCTATTTGAGTTTTAATACTAAAATGTTTTCATGTCTTTAATACTTTTGTTGTAAACGCACTTAATCAAAATTACATATAGTATAACTAGGACCCTTGATTTTTTATCTAACAAAACATCGTCTTCCAATCATAAGAATTTCATAAAAATAAGAGAAGAAGGAATTTAAAATATTAGTAGGAACTAAATACTCACTTTTATAAAAAACATTTTCAACTTCTAATCCTTAAATCGCTATCTCTTTTGGATTATATTTTGTCAGCAAAAACTTCTTACTTATATTTTAATCTAAAAGAAAAGTTTAGAAAGAATTAAATTTTAATAAATAAAATTTGTACTAAAAATATCTTTAACTATGTTTAAACCTTTATTTTAAATTTATTTAAAGTTTATCTTTTATTAAAATTCAAGCTCGAACATAAACATATAGCTATTTTTTCCATTCCATTAATTATCTTCTTTCACAAGTTTCAATTTTTTTATCTTTTTCATTTTTCTTTTTTTCACAAGTAATTTTAGAGAAAATAAATAAAATATTACGGGTATAATTAATATAAAAAAATAAATTAACTTTAGTATGTTAAATGTTTAATCATATATTTTTGTGTTCTTTTATTGTTTATGTAAAAAAAAAAATGAGAAGTTGTAAATATTAGTGGATTTTATTTGTTGGCCTTTAATCTTTCAGAAAACTTTAAGTGGGAAAGAGGTAATTTATTTTTACCCGTCGATCCTTTTTTTTTTTCTCTTCCTTGTCTTTATTTTTCATGTATTTTGCAAAAATATTGAAGAAGAGTAATTTGGTGTCTAACAAATATAAAAATAAAATAAAATTTAAGTTAGTATGTTTTAAATTGTTTACTTTTTAAAAAGACCCTAGATTACAAGATAAATGAATAACTTTTTTTTTTGTCACTTTTTATTCATATTTCTCATTTAACGGATTTTATTTTTGTCGTTGCTTCTTCAATTGTCTTCCTCTTTTCACGGATAACGTCAAAGAAAAGTAATAAAATATTAAATGTATAACTAATATTAAAAAGCTTTTTTTTTCCAAACTTTGTATTTTACATCATTAATCATAGGAACCGTTTCGACTTCATTTATGCCAAAACATGATGACAAGCTGTAAATAAATCTTATTGGCTTTACATTAATTTTCTATGCTTTAATTTTTAGAGGAATCTAAATAAATAATGAAATAAAACACATGCTTTACTTTTACATATTTGTTCTTATTTATCTTTCCCTTTTACTCTTTAAATTTATTTTTCCTTTTCTCTTTTACGGATTTCGCACAAACTTCTAAAAATTTAGCGTTCAATAATATCTAATTAATACTAAACGTCATATAATTTAAGTATATATTCCTAAAAAACCCTAAATGAGAAGATAAATGAATAACTTTGTTGTCACTTCTTTATTCATCGTCCTCCTTTTACGGTTTCAAATTTTTTTTTTGTAGCATCTTATTTTTGTTTCCCTCTTTTCACGCGTTTCACAATTAACGTTAAAGTAAAGTAAGAAAACATTAAATGCATAATTAATATTAAAAAGAGATTATCAACTTTAATATTTAAAATGTTTAGTTCTAAAAGCTATTTCTTCTCTAGTTTCTGTCGAAATGTGTAAATCTTCAAGGATTTTACATTATTATTTTAATAATGAAGGATACCTTGTTGAGTCTCTTATATCGCTCCTTTTTTACTTTTCAAACTTATTAATCCTTTTTTTTTCTTTCACGTGTTTTACACGTAATATTAAAAGAAAATATATAATTCAACGTTCAATGTTTAATTATTGATAAAGGAATTACACTTAACTGTATTCACATTTTTTGAAAAACCATCGATAACAAGTAAACTCTGAATACCTAATTTGTTTTATCGTCTTTTTCTCTTTTACGGATTTTAATATATATTTCTTTTTCGCCTTTTGTTCTTTTTTACGCATGTAACCGTAACATTGAAGGAAAGCAAGAAAATAGTATTAAATGTGTAATAAACATGAAAAATGAGAAATAAATTTTAATTATGAAAAAAAAACTGGACCTAAAAGTCCTTAGGGCGGTTAAGGGGGGCATTTTGGGTATAAGACATTTATATGTGGTGATTATCCTCATAGATTACAAGAGCCTTGGCACATTTTAATATTTAAACCTAACTTTATGCAAATTAAAATATTATAATGCAGAGTGGAGTCCCGACAAGAAAATAGCAGTTTCCCATCTCAGCCTCATTCTCCTCCATTAATGCCAAAGCACAGAGACAGAGAGAAGAGAGAGAAAGAGAGAGAGAGTAACTGAGTTGAGTTGTATTCAAGTATTCACAATTTCTACCTCTAAAGATTAAAAAGAGAAAAAGCCTACACCCTCTCTGTTCCTTCTACTTCTGGCGCCATTTGCAGACTCTTCCTTGTTCAAACTCCATACTTTTTCTGCTTCCATTTCTGGAAATACGAACACCCTCATGGAAGCAGCACTCAGCAACAGCACCATTTCTGCAGGGTCAGCTCCACCACCGTCTGGGGTGTCTCAGCCAATGAACATGAATGTTAACATGAACATGAACGTGGGAAACAGCGAAGGAACAACAGCAGCAGCACCTGCGCCAGCGCCAGCACCAGCGTCAACACCAACAACGATGGTTCCTGCAGTGCCAGCTGCAACGACGACAACAACATTGGTAGCAACAACACCGGGGAGCACTGGGGGGCAAGGGAGTTTTGACTTGTTTGGGAAGAAGAAGAGAGGGAGGCCGAGAAAGTATGATGCAGATGGGAACCTGAGGGTGAGTGCAACCCCGACACCAGCTCCACCGGGTTTCACTTTGTCCACACCTTCTGAGTTCTCTAACAAAAGGGGCCGTGGCAAACACACAGCTTTTGGCAACTACCAACTCTTTTCTTCTTTTGGTGAGTAGTGGTACGGTACAACGTTGTTTTGTTTCTCTCAGGTGTTGTGATGTTGCTGCTGCTGAGTGCTGACCTCACTCATTGTACTATGTCGTCCCCAAGTTGACTTACCCGCCAACCAAAAAATCCCTGTTCCTAGCTCAACCTTTTTTTCTTTTCCCTACCTTCATTTTCTTACCGGCATACCTAAATCATGAATCTCAATTAATCTTACCCTTTTGTCCATGGTTGTTGTAGCTCCACTGTCTTGGGTTTTGTCCCGGATTTCATTCTTTATTTTTGTTTTTCTTTTGTTCTGGGTTCTTTGGGTTGGGATCGAGATTTGAGCCTAATTCGTTAAAGGGTCCCTTGATTGATGCAAACGACGAGTTTTCTTTTTATTTGTTTCTTTCTGGTAACGTCTAAGGGACCGTGAATCTGTCACAAAAATGTGAACTTTCCTTTTTGTGGTTAGTAATCTAAGGTTGGTGTGTACATTCATTTGATTTCCATGGCTAGAAAAAAATGTTCTTTTACCGCTTAACGACTGGATCCACTGGTTCCAGCCTCTTTCAGTATGATTACTTGTCTTGAATTCGAGTTTGTCAATACGAAAGAGAGTTTTATCTGCCTTGAGCAAGATTATTGTTTTCTGGTACCCAAAAAAACTGTTCTTTTCTGGGTTCATTCACCTGGCTTCTAGTTTTGGAGATGAAAATTATTATACCACATACGGCTAATGTGTGGATTGGTTTTGTGTCCGTGATTCTTGAAGGTGAGGTGTTTGCAAACACAGCTGCTGGTGATTTCATACCGCATGTGGTGACTGTTTACACTGGAGAGGTAATGCAGAAGCCAGTGTGCGTTGTTGTCTTTTTGCAGATTTATGTAATGATGCATCATTTGGCTCTAGTTTTGTTGAGCAATTTTGACAGATCCTTTTTGGTTTGGCGATTTGGATAAGGATCTTGTTACTTTACTACTTTGCAGGATGTTGCTGGAAAGATCTTGTCATTTGCTCAGAAGGGTCCAAGAGGAATTTGTATTCTCTCTGCCAATGGAGCTATCTCAAATGTCACCATACGCCAACCTGGTTCTTCTGGTGGCATATTGACTTACGAGGCATGGTCTCTTAGATCTAAATGTTTTTTATACTAAAAATTATTTTATCTAATTTTCTTTTCCTGCAAAGGTTTTGAGTGTTTTTCCAATTCCATGATACCAAGCTTTCTTTGATTGAATTTGATTCATATCTGAAATAATTTCACGGGGTAGCTTATTTATGTGTTCTGCCAATATAGAATATTGATGCCATATAGGGCAGCATTGGGTGCATTTATGTCAGGTGATCTCTGTTTGTCTCTTCTTGTTTGTGGGGTTGGACAAGTTATCTGCCTTGTGTATTGGATATATGCTCAAAATTGGTGTGTTGGGTGTATGCTAAAGAATTGGTTTATCCTTTCATTTCATCAGTTCCCGTGTCAGATCTAACACTGGAAATGGGAAATAAGTTAATTATTAAGATGCTAAAATAAAGCATATAAGAGACATAATCCAGTAGCTAGAGAAGATAGACACACGCTTCTAGCTGTGTCTTCTTTCGTAAAGTGTTGTAATCATTTTAAATCTAGTGAAACATTTCAACTAATATCCAAGTCATAATTTTGTTTGCTATCTTAATCTGCAAGCTGAATTTCAGTTATTGGGGTGATATAAGCCTAGATTGGCTAAACTTATACAAACACTGACTTATATGGTAAAAAATAGGTGGTCAAATGAATAAATATATCGTTAGAGTTAAGATCAGTGTATTTATATCAGTTTTTTTTTATGAAGAAGGGAAATGAGAGGGTTCTCTCAAGAAAATTTTGTGATTTATTTTACCTTGTTTTCTTCTGTGGGTACTTTTTGAAAAGTATATCTGAACTAAGTCATAATTTTCTAACAAAAGTACTATGATAAGCTACTGAACTAGTGTTGCTATGGTCTTGAGTATTGCAATATGATGATAAGTGACAACTAGAATGTTATAGACTTCATGTTGAGCCTTCCTTGTCGTGCAACCGAGAAATGCATAGATTTAGTACACGATGATGATGTGAATCATTTATGTGATGCATTATTAATCTGCAAATGCACATCTTTAAACCAGATATTTAAACATCAACACATTAACGTGGTAGTCTGTCTGAGGTCAATGTCACCTAGGACCTGTCATTTTCTGCTGTTTTGCATTTTCTCTTGTTGTGAGCATAACCATTTTGGCATGCATGCAACCATGCTTATTTGTTTTTGGAAATTGTTCAATAATTGAGTCCAGCATTTACTTTCAGGGTCGATTTGAGATTTTATCTTTGTCTGGATCATTCACTGTTGCTGACAACAGTGGCATGAAAAGTCGAACTGGTGGATTGAGTGTCTCACTTGCTGGCCCTGATGGTCGAGTGATCGGAGGTGGTGTTGCTGGACTTTTAACAGCTGCTGGTCCCATCCAAGTATGCTATTTTCTTTACTTCTTTCTAGAACATTTCACATGCTTTTGAAGAATACTTTTGTATGTCAAATACTCAAATGTAGTAGTACTCTACAAGAACTGAATCTCAAGTTTTAACCTCAGTTTTTATTCTACACACACACCAAAATGATCCTAAACTGGTTTGTTCTGACTGTTATGAACTGTAACCACTGTAATGAGATTGAAATTGTAACTAGCATAACCAACCACTGTGATGAGGCTTCTACATTTTGGTCACTCTGAAGAGTTGTTCATTATTTTATGACTTATTCACATGTTTGTATTGGAATTTTTTTGTAATGGTTGCAGATTGTAGTAGGAAGCTTCACGCAAAATGCGCACAAGAGCCAAAAGAAGAAATACCAACGTGAACAACAGACAGTGGTGTCCCCTACTTCAGCTGTTCCAGAAACTGTGACATTTGCTAGACCTATCTCACAAGCAAATGCTGAAGGTGAAAACTTTTTGATGCCCATGTCTCAGATACCAGATCAAACCCAGAGAGAATCTGTGAGTGTTTCAAGTGACAAACAGAACCTAGATGCTACACTTGATGCTGCTACTTGGAATGGTTCTGAGGAATATTCAGACCAGAGGACATCCCCAGACATCAACATATCTTTGCCTGATGAATAGAAGGTTATGGTGCTGTTTTGTCTTATAATCTTTCATCACATTCAGGTCAATAATCTTTCATCACATTGTATAACCTTCTTGTTTTGTTTTCAGGTGATGCAGAGGCTGACATGGTAACAACTGAATGAAAACTAACATGGAACTTTGTCGTGACAACTACTAGGTTATATATGACATTATGTACAGTTGTCAGAAATTAGAAAGGATTATTGAGGCCTCATTATTTTTTCATTACAGTTTCTGTTGAACTCTTACAAGTTTTTCTTCTTTTCTTCTTGAGAGGATCTCAAAGACTTCTTAGGCTATTTATTATGTTGGGATTGTTTCGATAAAGATTATTTGTAATTTTTAAGTTTTGCTCATTGGGGAAACTTCTAAGAGTTTTTCACATTACCATGGATCCAAAAACTACATACAAAAAAGAAAAAAACAATTTCTGATACCTTCCTTAACACTGATATAAACCATAGGAATTCAATTTACATAAGGTTATTTTAGTTTTTAAGTGACATAGCCCGCTTTTTCCTCGTTTCTGTTCAAAATTCAATAGATTATAAACAATAGTAGATTTCATAATGTTTTTCTATTCTTTCACTTTTTTCTTTTCTAAATAACAGAGAATACGTAATATTCTATTTTCGGTCACTTGTTATATGACTTTACACCTTTTGTATCTCAAACTTATTTATCTTCCATTCCTCATGTATCTTAAAATTAACACTAAAAAGTAGGATGATATGAAAGTGATTCAACAACATTAAGAAGAAAAAAATTGTTAGATCATTAAAACTCAAAATAGAGTACAGTTCTTTGACGTAAGTCTTACTACTTTTTTATGTTTGATTGATTGTGACATCATGTATTAGATTAAACGTTCGTAATTGTTTGCATATATTTATAATGTTAAATTAATTTAAAGATATTTAAGTGTTTTTTTTCAAAAATTATTTTTTTTAACAAATAAATGAGAAAGAGAGAACAGATTTCATTTTAGGTGTTTTATTAGAGGAATGGTGTGTTTATTGTTCATAATTTGAATCAGAATTCATCAATAATTAAATTACAACTATCAACTATTTATTTTTTAATGTAAATAATCACATTGTCGACAAGAAATTCATATTTACGGTGAATTTTCATTTATCACTTTTAAAAAATAATATATTCTTTTTATTATTAATCAATATACCTATTTTTTCTTTTTTAAAAAAATAAGGTTAAAAAATAATTTATCATAATATAATAAAAAATTCATAGACATAATTACTAAACGAAAAATCTTTAATAATCTAATCAAAATTAAAAATTGGTTAGAAAAAACACATAGTACATTACTTTCTCTTCTATATTCATTAAAAAAATGAATATACAAAGGCTCATAAGATAAAAAACACTAACTATTAAACTAATCTTTCACTATCAAGTAAGACAAGAGAGAGTTAACTTTTTTTGTTCAAGAAGGGAAGAGAACATATAAGAAATGAGAGCAAATATAGTTAGTTTGTGTCTAACTTCTTTTTTTCTTCAACAACAAAAAGAAAATAGGTGAGAGTTGGAGATGAGTACAATTTGTGGGAAACTCAACAAACAATAAGAAAGAAAATAAAAAAATATTTTAATAAATATTTTTATTCTTCATTATATTTAATTTTATGTTTTATTATTTATAAATATTAAATGTTGTGCTTTATAAAAAAAGAATAAATAAGTAATTTAATTTTCATCAATTCTCAATATATACTACATATAATTTAAAAAATTCAAAAAAAAAATCTAATATATATAGAGAGGGCTACACAAATATGGTTAACACCAAATTGGTGATCAAAATGAACTTAAACACTAAACCTCATCCATGATCATATAAACTATCTACAATCTTTAAGTGAGCAAGGAATGTGAGTTGAAGGAGGATAATAAATTAGAGATTGTATTCTCCATTAGGAAGTATGAAGACAAATTACTTTATGATGTAGTTCCTATCGATGTATGGAGGTTAGTCATATGTTGCTTGGAAAACAACAATTAAAAAAAAAAACTCATCATGATGTCACACTATTGATGAAAAACTAATCTTATGTAGAGTCGTTTTTAACAAATTCCACCTAGTGATTGATAAAAATGAAAATGTGGAAGGGATTAAAGATGAAACGACTCTATATACCTTGACTAGTGTCAAAATCAAGAGAAATTGATGAATAAAGGAAGATCCGTTACTTTAAATTGGAAACTCGAAGATAAGGACCAAGAGCTCTAATGAGAACTTGGTGATATTTTTCACTTTAAGAAAATGGTTCAAAATTCATAATGAACAAATTTTGTGTACATGAGTCTAGAAAAAGCATACATACTAAGGATCATTGTACTCGAGGGTTCATACACTATTAAGACCCATTCAACAAGCCTCTTAAAAACTATAGTCTAGAAAGTCTTTAATTACCAAAAAACATAAGCACATGCAAAGCCCAATAAAACCCAGTACAAACAAATAAAAAAAACAATTTCAGGAAAGGGCGAAAACAAAAAATTACATATAAATACAAAAGTTATATTCTAGCTCTAAGCCTAATCTACAATTCTTAAGAAGGTCTTATCCATAATGTCATCAACTTCATAGAGAATACTGTTCATGTTCAATTAGTAAACTAAGACTTTGTTCACTTTAGAAGATGAATCTGGGACAGAGGGAAAGGAAGAGTTGTAGTGGATTAGAGGGTGAATTGTGTGTTGTTTTTTTAAAGGAATTTGAGGGTAAAAGTGAGTAGATTTAGAGGTAAAGTTTGGTTGAGGATTTGTGAGTAATTTGAATGATGTGATAGATAAAAAATAAATTTTAATAGATTAAATGTAAGATTACAAATTTGTCCTTATAGTTAAAATTGAAATATTATTATTAATATTAATATCATTAATAATAAAATTATTATTATTATTATTTTTATTATTATTATTATTATTATAAATTATTATAATTTTAAAAGAAAATTTTTGGTGTAAGTGAGTAATTTTTATATGAAAAAAAAATAATGTTAGAAATATATGTTAAGTTATTCCTCTCTCTATAACCCTTTCTCTTTTTCTCTCCTAATTAATTCCTCCACCATAAAATATCCCAACATAGAGGGTAATTATGTAAAATAAAAATCCACAATCTTCTCCTTGGAGCGTGGATAAGTGAATGGTGGGATCCTGCATATCCATCCTCGCCAATTTCTTTCAATAAGAGAAAATGAACCCAATGTTCCCTCGCTCTCCCATCTCCTTGCACAAAAAATCCATCAAAGTGAAAAGACCCTAAATGATAATGTACAAATCTTGTATATGTCAAAAGACAATATTTCTCTTTAGTGAACAACCCTATGATCTACTGATCACGACTCATATAATCTTTTTATGTTATTTATGAGTGATTGTTAGGGAAAGAATACTCAGTTATTATATTAGAGTATTTGTTGTTATAAGAATATTTGGTTAAGCCAAAAGTAACTTATTGAAAGAATACTTAATTAAGTCAGGAGTGACTTATTGGAATAATACTTCATAAGTCAAAAGAGACTTTCTAAAACAATACTTGTTTAAACCAGAAGTAGCCCGTTGAAATAATACCTAAATAGGATCAGCCATGAGTAGTTGCAAGCTTAAAGAATACCTAAACGAGGTCAACTAGAAGTGGCTACAAGTCGAAACAACCCTCATACACGATCAACCAAGAGTGACTGCGATCATAAAATATATTCAAGAGATTGACAAAGAGTGACTATGATTCTAAACAATACTCAAGAGATATGAGTGCCTACGATCCTAAGAAAATACTTGTTTTGTACTTGACAATGTTATTCTACTTAGTGAAATTCAATCAATTGATTGAAAATTGATTGTAGTTTGGGTTTTCAGACGAACCAGTATAAAAATATCTTGGGTATTTCTTCTTCTCCTTGTTTGTTTGCATTGTATTTTATTATTATTTGCACTAACTTGGGAAGAAGAGTTATTGTGAGAATACATGTCTAAAATGCTTTAAACAGGTAAATTAGTTAAGTTAAAGAGTTGTGTTTTTTACCCTTTATTGTACATAAAAGCTACTAATTGATCACCTATCAAAAAAAACTATTCTTTAAGTATTCATCATCAGAAGATATTAATGAAAATATTTAAAAAGTAATTAAAACACAATTTAAATCTCTCTTCTTGTATTTTTCCTATTTTCCACACACGCAAATATTAATTAAATCATTTTAAAGTTTTAAACACATGCATTCACCTAACTACCTCAATGTGTCAGTTTCAAGAACATGTGATGGTTGTAACTTTCTTAAATGACTCCATCAAGGGTGAATGTCCAAGCACTTGAAAAGGAACTTGAATACTTTACTTTTCTTCTATTTCAATTTATAAAGAGTATCCAAACTCCAACCTATAACTGACAATTTATTCATTGTACAATTAACACTTGAATATTGAATACAAATAGATTTATGAGCATATTTGAGTGTCATGAGAGTATGAAAATCTTGTTCATTGATTTTTATCTTAAAGAGCTTTTTCAAGTGACAAATCACCATTGCAATTATTTTCGGAATTCATTCTAAAGGTGGTTTTTTCTCTTCCTTTTTCTTACCATAACCTATTTCGTAATTTCTATTGTGACTTATTCTTATTGAATTTTGGTCAATGCCACAAGCTTCCTTGAGCCATCTTTAGAGTTTGGTTTCTCAAGTCCTTCTTGAGTTGGTAAATCCTATAACTTTGTTCTAAGGAACACATCACCTGACTTCCAAACACATAATAAAGGATAACGATCATGGTCGTCCGAGAAATCATATAGTGAGAATTCTCACAAGGTGTGGGTAACTTCATAGAATGAAGAATACAAAGGTTTTGTACTTCTCACAATGAACAATTCACACTCAAGCTTATGACTTTATTTCTCTTTTATGCCTTTTTTTATAGGTTTCTAGTTGAGCTCTTTAAATCCTTGGTTAAAAAAAGTATAGACTTAAAGAATAGGATTGTTTTTTTGGTGTAATCTGCAACTTGATAACGTGATCATAAATCCTCTTGTATGATTTGGCTTCATTTTGTCTTAGATTTATGTCTAAACCTAGGAAGAAGGTTGCACTTCTTTTGTTAGGCTTCATGTACAAATAAGGTAATGTTGCATAAGTATATGCAATAATAATATTCAATCAAAGCCATATTCATGTTCACTTATAATAAAGTCTTTTCATGTAGAAATAATATTTTTTCATTACAAATTTTCAATGCAAGCATTTATTACTAAAGATTAATCAAACTATTAGGTCATCTTGCTTGAACAAGATGACCATTAAAAGGTTTGGTGATGCTACAAATTCATAGAACTCATATATAGGGCTCATCACATGAAACAATAAAATATTCGTTTATATTTGTTATCATCAAAAATTTATTTTCTAAGAGATAGTTTAATGGTTCTACTCCATTATGTTCTAGAACATCCTTCGATTGACATGTCTATGAAATTTGTTTTAGGTTCACCTTAATCCAAAAGGGGAAGGGGTTCACTTTTTATGGTTATTATAGATTTTCAGAGTTGAATCATTTTATACCTTACAAGAAAGTAAATAATACATGTCACATTGCTAACTCATGTTTCAAGGATATGGTAAGATTGCATTAATTGCCTAGAGTATTGTAAGTGATTGAGATTCTAAATTTCGTAGTTGGTTTTGTTGGACGTGGAGGGTGGGGCGGGTAATATTGGAACTAAATAGTTTTTTTCAACAACCTATCATTCTCAAATAGATGACCAAACTAAGGTGGTAAATAAATCTGTTTTACTAATTATGGAGTTATAATTAAGAAAAAAACTTAGGACAAGGGAAGATAGTTTATCATATGTTGAATTTTCTTATAAGAGGGTTATATAACGTCTTAACCATTTTTAACCTTTAGAAATTGTTAATGGTTTTAAAATTCCGACTCTGTTGAATTTTTTTCCTTGTTTAACACTTCTCAATTTAAAGATATTTGCAGGCATGTGAAAGCAAAATATATCAAGAATATGTGAACCTTGGAAGATTTGAATGATTATGATCAACTAAATAAGGTGTGAAAAAAGAAAACTCCATGGAAGCACTTGAAATTGTTATGAAAGCATAATCCATGTAGGGACTAGTGTGAAAAGCAAGAAAAACAATAAGGAAACAAGAAATTAAAAAAAAAAATGAAATTGAAAATGGACAAAGGATTAGAAAATGGTTATAACACACCACCTTTATGATGAATCCCAAAGGATAAGTACAAGAATATTTCCCACTTGAAAAAAATTCTCAAGATAAGAACCAAAGCAAGAGTAAAGAACTTTCAAATATTACTCACAAAGGAAAAATTTTATTCAATATTCAAAAGTGATTTTACAATGAGGCTTTACGCTCCTTATATAGAAAATACCATGATTAAAATTCCTAAGTAAATCATAAGACTAAGTATATTCAACTATTCCTAGTTAGAACCAAATACTAAAAACCACATTAGATATTAATAATGCTAAAAACCCTAATAAAATGAAAATATAAGTTATAATGATTCAAATATTTAAGTCTCAATTTAGCCAAAGAAAAAGAGAACACCCTCATACAAAGATTATATGATCAAACTAGATTAAGTCATTACTAGACTATATAATGATCAGAAACTATCTAGGACACATCAAGTATAAACTATGATTATTTATATGTGTTATCTAAAGTGTATTCATGAGTTAAAGCAAGTCTCATAAAAAATAAAATTGAGAAAGAACAGATGAAATAAGTCTACTAAGCTAAAGAAACTAACTAGATATATAAAGCAAAAAGCCTAACCATCCATTGTATACGTCAAAAGATGCTACCTTTTTAGTGAGCTAAAATCATAATTTGTTTATCACTCAAACCTTGTGTGTCTATATGCTAGGAGTGACTTGTCAAAAGAATACTTAGTTAAGTCTAAAGTGACTTGTTGAAATAATACTTAAACATGGTCATCAGGAGCAATTGGGAGTCTTTTGATCTTTGTTTTTGTTGTTTTTTTTTTTAATTTGGTCCTTATTTTTGTTTTTATTCAATTAGATCATAATTTTCGTCATTTTTTTTAAGTTGGTTCTTTTTGCTATTTAACGTCTATGAACAGTACACACCACGTGTTAGTTACTGGTATTTTTAATTTTTTTAATTTTTTTAATTAAAAAAAATATATCTACATGTCACGTCAGTATCGTAACACGTGTCAATGTCGATGATTACTATTTTTAAAATAGTTTCAACATATCAAGTTTTCACATAAACCCATTCAAACATATAACAAGCAAATATAATGGGGTTTCAAACTTCTTTGAAAGTTCATTATGATTGATTATAACAAGGATATATAATCTTCATTCACAAATAGTACCAATTATAGTGTAAAGAATCGATGAAATAGAATTCATACTTTATAATTTAGTTTGTTATGAATATCAAAGCGAAAAGGATAAAACAAGAAAAAGAAAAAGAAAATTTTTTTGGTCTTCATCTCTTTCTTCATATCTTGAAGTTGTGCTACCCTTAAAGAGATATCATCCCTTAAAGAGGAGTTATAACAAAGATCAATCACCGGGGAGATGCCCGCTTTAATCAAATCTTTTTTGATTAGTAGATTTTTAATAATTTTAAATGAGTTTTTTTTTCTTTTAAATTTAGGATATGTGATAACCCTTTTATTTCAGTCTCTTTCTTCCCCTCATTCCAACACTGAACTCTCCACTCTCTCTACTTCACCATCATCCCCTACACTGCTACCTTCACACTTAACCAAATTTCTTCTGCTTCTGAATCAGATGCTAGAGAAGTGACCCTGACAAGTCCTCAAGCTACCTCCATCTCTAGCCTTTCTTCCTCCAGGTAAGCTCCAATTTCATTTTGAGGTCCAATTCCAGATTTCATCAAGAAACCTTGCTTCTATTCTGAGTCTAATTGAGTGTTCCTCCCTCATCCATGTCGGAATGATGGAATTGCTAGGTTAAATTAAAGAATTATGCCCCTCCTCTCTACGTTGCTCTCATCCAAGGCGTTCTCCATTAACTAGGTAAGGGAAGCTGACTTTTAGCTCAATTTTCGTAGGAGATGTGTTCTTGAGTGGTAGAATTGTTTGTTCTGTGTTTAATTGGTGCTTGGACCTGTTTGTGTGTGATTTTTGAGTATGGGATGATTCTGGGCGAGGATGCATGTGTAGAACAGATGAGGAATCCTGGTATTTTTGCCTAGGCGAGCAGCTCTCGCCTGAGCGAAAATACCAGAGGATCACCTCTGCTACTGCACGAAATCTCGCCTAGGCGAGTTGGAGTCGCCTGAGCGAGATAACTTCTCGTCTAGGCGAGCCAGTTTGGCCTGAGCGAGAGTTCGCCTAGGATTTTATTTTTGCCACTGTAAGGGGTCTCGCCCAAGCGAGAGTAGCCCGCCTAAGCGAGACAACCTATCTAGCTTAGGCGAGACTCTCTAGCCTAAGCGAGATTCCCTGCAGAAGTTTGTTCCTTTCATTGTTTTTGACTAATTGATGTTGTACTACTTGCATGAATCTGATAATGGCTGGTTCTGTATGTAATTCTTATGCATGATAGTCAATGTGATGGAATTGAGTGTGAAATTGGTATGATTAAGAACATGTTGGAGATAGGGTTTCAAGGGGAATCCTAAGGAGTGTGGTTTTAATGAATGTAAGGGCATGAAGACTCAAATTGGTGGCATCCTGACGCTCCTAGTAACCATTAAGACTCAAGTAGAGTATGATGGATTACGTCGGGGGGAGTAGCAGGAGGTCCTGGTCTATGATTCCGATCCATCATAGAGGTGATGGGATTTACCTTGAGAGTGGTTGGGTGAATACCCCTTGTGCCTAAAACTCTGCAGAGTTTAGGAACCATCTCAAGTGCAAGTCACCAAGAGCTCCAATGCCACTTACATAATCCGGATATCGAGTCTAGAATGATGTGTGGTGTTGTGGTCAGGATTAATCTGATGATTTAATCGATTGTGTAATAAAATTCTGTTTTCTGTCTTAGTATGAAAATTGCATGATTTGCTCTTTGTTCAAGTTAGCTTACCCTTCTAGTTTCTATTGTGTTCTATGTGTCTCCTACTTTTGCTATGATCGTCCTTATTGAATGGCGTGAGCAGATAAAAATGCAGGCAAAGATACACCCTTCCTAGACAGGCGTTGAATGGGTTTATAGGACGTTTTTCCAGCAGTAGTAGTTACATGTTCCTATAGTAGATGCTTAGGGTGTTTTGTAACCCTTTGTTTAGTGTAGGCGGTATGTATGGTTATTTTGAGGATGACTGTATTATATTATACTGGCCTACGTCATCATTGCTTCTGAACTATTAAAACTTAAATGTTTTGTTTAATAGTTTAAAAACTATGAAAACGGGATGTTACAGGATAAGTTTGTTTATGATTTCCAATTCAGAAAGTATTATTTATAGTCTTTGTAATTCGAGAAATAATTATTTTAATTCAATATGATATTAAATATTTTACTTTTATGATTAATAATTATAAGTTGTTTATATGATATTTTACTTCAGTATTTTATCATCAAATACTTAAAAACACTTTTTTTGTCTTTCAAATTAATAGTTTTGACAATGTCTAGGTATAAGGTGTATGAACGCATAGTTTAAAACAAATTTATTTTTAAATTAAAAGGAACAAAAAAAATAACAATTTAAAATTTGAAGTAACGAAGCAAATTGAAGATTAAAAAAATATTAAAGCATGTTCAACAAGCGAAAATCCATACGGAAACTCGTGTGTATATATATATATATATATATATATATATATATATATATATATATATATATATATATATATATATATACACACATAAT
>Ga0214543_1005602_pt1 | contig 22928 bp, 10 predicted proteins | sample CNSS2metaG_FD_160094 | JGI IMG/M metagenome (GOLD analysis project Ga0214543, IMG submission 160094) | Root nodule microbial communities from cowpea collected in UCLA plant growth center, Los Angeles, California, USA - CNSS2 | ecosystem: Host-associated > Plants > Roots > Nodule | place: USA... | reverse complement strand
TGATTAGCATGCATGTAGATTTAAAATCATTATTTTCTATTCGATTAAGAAGCAAAGGACATAGATAAACAAAAACCACAACAATAATCAAAATAACAAACACATAAATTCATCTAACCTCAAAATCTAGTTAAGAAATTACAATGGAATCAACCCTTAAAGCTTAGCCCTCCATGGCTTTGATGGAATACATGATAATATATGATGAAGGAAAGTAAATAAAAGAAAAGAGAGAATGAGAGATGTGATGGATGACGGTGTTTGCCAAAACCAGAGAGTTCTAAGTTGTAAGTTGTAAGTTGTAAGTTATTTCTGCTCCCTTAAGTCTCTTTATATAGGCTTCAACTGAACTTTGGGCTTTATCTGTCGGTTACTAAAATCTTTTATTTTTATTTAATTAATTAGCAACTTAATCTCTGTCCAATTTCCAATTCTGCCCCTCTTATTTAACCATTTTTGCAGTTTTGACCAGAGTTGACTGCTGGCTTTGACCAGTTGACCAGTCTTGACCAGTTGACCAATTAGACTGTCCAATAGCAGCCTGACGCGTGGCACACAGAGTCTCTCTCCAGAATTAGGGTTTGCTGCCCCTATCCTTGTTGTTACCGTAGGTGCAAGGTGCAATGACGGCTGCTCCGTTTCTCCGGCGTTGCTGCTCCGTTTCTCCAGCAAGGATGAAGCTGCGTCAATGGTGGACGACGTGGTGGTGGCTGCTGCGCGGAACCTCGACGAGTTGCAGATCTGTGGTGGATGCATGATGTGCGACGCTGCTCCGTTCTTCTTCTCCGTTTTGGTTCGCAAAGTTGCTGCAGTAGTTCTTCCGCTGCTATTCTGAACAGGTTCTGGTTCTCAGGGGTTGTCGGCGCTGTTGCGTGAAGCTTGCGGTGGTGGAGGGTCACGTTTCCATTGTTGTTCTGAAGTGATGGAGGCGTTGTTGCAATGATGGTGGTGGCAACAGCGTGAAGGATTCGCAGTGCAGATGCGCTCTGATTCTGGCTCGCTTTAATGGTGGTGCGTGAAGAAAGCAAATCTGGTGCAGGTTCCGTGGCAGATTCGTGTGGAAGAAGATGATGGTTGTTGCGCGAGATGAAGGTGCACGAACGTCTCCACTGTCGCCATGGTTTCCTTGCGGAGAAGATGACTCGCGATGGTGGCTGCAAGGTGTGTGGATTCGAATCAGGCTCCCAGGTGCAGTGATGGTTGACGATGGAAGTGGCGGCTGCCGCAACTGGTGGTCATGGTGACGGCTAGGGTTTGAGGAAAATTAGGGTTTTTGTTTTGGAGATGAAGATGATGACATGGCAGCCTTCCATTGGACAGCTTGTTAATGCAGGGATTGTTGCCACGTGGCTTGTTCTGGTTGACCAATTTTAAAAGTTAAGGATTGCCACATGGCGTGATCTGGTTGAGTGTAGTTTAAGTGGTAAGAGGGGTGCAACTTAGTGAAAACGGGGGGGTGCAAAACAGGTTTTTGGTGGTCCACTTTAGAAGGAGTGTGCAAATAAAATTCGGGGGTGCATTTAGCTCCTGATTTATTTTGTAACTTTGAATATTTCAAATCCGCACTATTAATGACCAAAAATAAATTCCAGCTGCATTAACAAACGTTAGAATATCCAATAATATTTTATGCAACTAAAATCAATTTTTACGTCATTTTTACCAAACTTATTCAATAAATCAAATAATCACAAATCCTAATTAAATCAATCTTTAAGCACAGAAAATTCAATTAAATCCTTAAATTTAAATATTAAATGAGGGCAAAAATTTGAACTCATCAGGCCAAGTCCCGAAGGAATTAGAATCTTAAAGGGAAAACATTTTTCACTTAAGGTGCCTAATCAACAATAAGCTTTGATCCCTCATCATTGATAGTGAAAGTTGTGTAAATATCACTAGCACAAAGGTTGTGGACAAGCTTGACTTGAAAACCACCCCTCATACTAAGCCTTATAAGCTATCTTGGCTTAGTGAGGATGGAGATATCAAGGTTGACAAGCAATTCCTAATCAACTTCTGTATTGGGACTTACAAAGATGAGGTATTATATGACTTAGTGCTTATGGAAGCAACTCACATTCTCCTTGGTAGGCCATGACAATTTGATAAAAAAGCTTTTCATGGTGGTCATACCAATAAATTTTCTTTTAACTTTCAAGGTAAGAAGATTACACTTTTATCTCCCTAATCAATACCTTTTCAAAGGTAACAAGTTTTGTAAACCCAAAATTCCTTAAAAGCATAACTCACAATAGAGGCACATGAGGGAGGCTGGATGGGACATTTCAGGCCTAATAAGACTTTGGAAATCTTGAAGGAAAATTTTTATTGGCCCCATATGAGGAAACATGTAGATAAGCATTGGAAAAATTGTGTAGCATGCATGAAAGCAAAGTCTAAAGTCCAACCTCATGACCTTTACACTCCTTTACCCATCCTTTCCATGCCTTGGGTTAACATTTCAATGGATTTTGTTTTAGGGCTCCCAAGGACTAAGAAGGGTAGGGATTCCATCTTTGTGGTTGTGGATAGATTTTTAAAATAGCCCACTTCATTCCATGCCACAAGGTTGATGACACAACTTACATTGTAAATCTATTCTTTAAGGAAGTTGTGAGGCTACATGGCATACCTAGAACCATTGTGAATGATAGGGACACCAAGTTCTTAAGCCACTTTTGGAGGACATAGTGGGGGAAGCTTGGAACCAAACTTCTCTTTTCTACCACTTGCCACCCTCAAAGTGATGGCTAAATCAAGGTGGTGAATAGAACTTTGGGACAAATGTTAAGGTGAATGATAGTCAAAAATACTAGGGAATGAGAGGAACTTCTTCCTCATATTGAGTTTTCATACAATAGGGTGGTGCACTCGATTGCTTCCCACTTTCCTTTTGAGGTTGTTTATGGGTTTAACCCTTAGATCCCGTAGATCTTCTTACCCTCCCCACTCATGAGGCATGGACTTGCCAAGATGGGGAAACCAAGGCTAAGATGATCCAAGACTTACTTGCACAAGTCAAGGAAACCATTTAGAAAATAGTGAGAAACATGAAGAAGATGGAAAAAAAAGGATAAGGAAGTTATCTTCAAAGAGGGAGATTGGATTTGGCTTCACTTAAGGAAGGAACGATTTCGTACTCAAAGGAAGTCCAAGCTTCTTCTAAGAGGAGATGACCCTTTCCAAGTCATTAGGAAGATAAAAAAACAATGCGTATGAGTTAAACTTACCTCCAAGCTATAACACAAGTAACTCATTTAATATGTGTGATCTTTCTCCTTTTGATATAGGATATAAGAATTCATGATCAAATTCTCTCCAAGAAGGGGAGGATGATGAAGCCATGACCACACCAAACACCATGGAAGCCCTTCCAAGAAGAATCACAAGAAGCATGACTAGAGGGGAGGCTTCTCAATCTCTATCCTTGTTTAGCATTTCCTTAGTTTGATTTCCTTAAAGTTGACTTAGTTCATCAATCTTAGTTCACTTGTTGACCTTTACTAGGGTTGATTTGTTGACTAAAGTTGACTTGAGTTAAGTCAACATACTAATATATGTTTACTTGTTTTTGTAAGATAATAAGGAGCTCATGTGAAAGAGAGAGAAAAGACAAAACCTTCTAGAAACCTTTAGAATGGGGGGACCACATGACTTGACCAAGAATCCACCTTGGAAGTATCTAGAAGCGTCTAGAAAAGGAGACCACATGTCTTGGTCAAGAATCCATCTTTAAGAGGCCATGTGTTGCACCATTTAACCTACCTTCTAGAGTGCATGGTTTCGTAGCCTTTTTGTTATTGCTAAGAGACCCCTAAACCTTTCTATATAAGAGGTCCTCTACTACATGTAATGAGGTTGATCATTTTGGAGTAATATACACATTTGTTCAACCTTTGTGAGAGTATCCTCCCTTAGGAATGAAACTTCTAAGCCTTATCTTGATCTAAACTCAAGTGACGGCACATCCCCATTCATCTCCAAGTATTCATGGCTTTGGCCTCTCCTTGAAGTGGGGTGTTTCACTCACAATTTCATTTCTTGTCTTTCAGTTTCTACTTTGCTTCATTTCCTTTCTTTCATTCGATTTTTATGCTATATTGATCATCATGTTCTTTTTTTCTTCAATCAATCCCTTTCTCTTCATCTCTAGAGTCTTTTGAAGTGCACCTTCATCTGGTTAGCTTGTTATCTTAATGTCCAGTGGAAATCTTTACTAGACTTTCTTAAACAACTTATCACAATATTTACAAATATAAAAGGAACAAACTTAATCATTCATCAATAGGCAACCTAACAAATGTTGTATGTCAAGAGGAAGTAAACTCTAGATGAGGTCATCACAATAGCCAAGTAGATTTGGCATCTAACATGGGAATCATTGAACCTCCACTCCCTAAGGCTCACTCTGGTCTAGGTATAGGACCCCAATCTCAAAATGAATGCACTATCATAACATGTGTAGTTGTGAAGAGAGGATAACCTAAGACTATCCAAACCCATACTTGCAAAACAGCTAGAAAAATTCCCAAGAAGATATAGCAATTGTCATCTACCCTAGGATTCAATAATTTCACAATATAATCAGCAAGACATCAAAGCAAACATAGATGGTATCAAGACAATAAAGATAAATATATATAAGAAAATAAAAGAAAAGGGAAAAATAAATACATAAAAACAACATACATTTTGCATACTTAACTACTAAGGTTGACGCTCAACCATATCCCTAGTGGAGTTGCCATCTTTTGCAACCGAAATCAAAACGGGATAATGAAAATCATTAAAAGATACAAACGAGTCATCACCATAGTTTATTGTGGAAAACTATAAAAAACTTTGAAAAAGAATAGTCTTCGAAACCAAATTCAAGTTCGAAAGTCGATTATGTGTGGGGAGGTATCAACACCGAATAACATTTGTCCCAAGATAGTTATGTTTAATTAAATGAAAAATAAAAATAAATTTTTAAGATATTTGTTTTCCCCAAAAAATCAAACAAAACAATGGAAAATTATTTGGGCTCGACAAGAATTGACATTGCTTCTACGTATTCTCATTGACAATGGAAAATTATTGTCAACACCCAATTTCATCCGGGTGAATAAATTTATTTTCAAAAAGATAATAAAAATAAAAAATGTTTTTTTAGTTAATGGAAAATAAAAAAAATGTGAAAAAAAAAATTCTTCAAAGATTTTCAAACATTAATTTTAGAAAAAAAAAGATGGAAAAAAGAAAAAAAAAAGGAAAAAAGAAGGAAAAGCCTAATTTGTTATCACACTCCTCTTCATGAGCCCAACAACTAAACATATTTTCTACCTTTGTTCTGATAAAGAAATTAGTGATATGATTCTAATAATTAAAAGCAATATCTCTTCTTATGATTAGAATCAATATTACTAATTAGGATTGATTTTTGTGCTCTGATTTGTTAACCGTTAGAATCAATATTATTGATCTTGATTGATTTTGTGCTCTGATTTGCTATGACTTGATTCTCATAATGTGTTGCTATCATGACCAATTTCTTCCTTATATTGTTCATTACACTTAAGGCTAAGATTGCATTGATATTGCAATTTGTGAATATAAATAGATAGTTTGTCACATGAAAAGGGACCGGAAGAAGAAAATATTCTCTACACTTCTCTAATTCTTTCCCATCACCACTCCCACCTACACACCTCCTTTTTTATCTCTCTTTCAAAAAAAAACATATTGAAGGAGGTAGAAAATTAAGAGAAAATATTCACTACACTTCCTCTTTCTCTGCCATTAACACCCACATAAAAACACCTCCTTTTTACCTTTGCTGGGAAAACGAGAGGGTGAGATTGATATAGAAGAGAACATATATCGAAAAATTTGGAAGGTATGTCATTGCCAATTTCTAATTCTTTTGATTTTTTTTTCATTTTTCATTATTTTTTTTAAGCATAAACAAATATTTTTCTTTGTCTCTTTTATTGTTTGTCCAGTCGCTCACGACACGTGACACCAATTTTTAAATTTATTTTTTATAAAATATATCAAAAATAATATTAAGAACTAAAGATAAAAAACAATTTTCTTTGTTTAATCTTAGTGTTTGTCTACCCACTCGCGTCACGTGACACTCATTTTTAAATAATTAAAAATACCAAAAAACATAAAAAGGTTTTCAAAATTATAAAATATAAAAAAAAAATCAAATCACCAATTTCTAAAAGATTATAAAGAACTATGTAATCCTGATTCTCCATTGTGAATGAAGATAGGTAGGAGCGACGATTAATTCTCGTCGGGCCCAAAAAGCTAAAAAATTATTTTTATATCTTTTGTACATTATTTTATTACTATTTTTGGGGAAAATTAAATATTTTGAAAACCACGTTCTTTATCATGTTTAATTAAAGGTGTCGTCTTAGGACAAGCATTGTGGGGTGCTAATACCTTCTCCACGCGTAACTGACTGCCGGACCCCAAATCTGGTTTTTTGCAGACCTTATCTTATCTTTCTGGTTTTTTCGTAGTTTTCCAGAATAAACTATGGTGGCGACTCCAAACCTCTATTTTTTTTTCAAAGTTTATTTTTGGTTCATTGTCTTGTCGCGATTTCGGTTGCGAAAGATGGCGACTCGACTAGGGATGCTAGAGAGTCAGACCATTTATTTGGATGAGTAAAATTGATGTGGTTTTTCTTCATATTTTTTCTTTCACATTTTTTTTGTTTTTGGATATCTGTATTTTTATCTCTTTTTATATTTAGAATAATTGTTTGTGTACATTCTTCTTTATTTTGGTATTGGGAATGATCTCACACACATTTTGTTCATTACATGAATGGGGCCCTATACCCGGGTCTGAGTTGCTTAGAATTAGAGGGGATTGTGTAGTAGTGCCACTTCTTGTTGTTTACCAACTGTCGGGGAAAATGCCATGAAGTAGGCCATAACTCTAGTGACCTTGATCTGTAGGTATTAGGGAACTATCCTTGTGAGCACATATATTTTGCCTTAGAACTTTAAGCGTGGAACCTATGTTAAATTAAGGCATAAAAAGGAGACTATTTGCGTCATTTACCCTCACATTTCCTTGTATATAATAATAAATTCATCATAGTCACAACATTAAAAAAAGGAAAAAATGCCTCCTTAGGCATAAGCATACATTTCATTGGCATATCATTTGAATAAGTGTCCAGCGTGGCATAATCATTCATTGCATTCCCATTCTATGGTCATTCATGGTACCCTGTCCATAGCATTCAAACACATAGCATGCATCAACATAAATTTTAAAAGAAAAAAAATAAAAAAATTTGCATTGCAATAAATTCAATTTGTTTCTGAATTTCTTTATCACCAAATTCTTGGAATCTTTCTTATGAAAAATGAGAATATAATAACACATTCTTTGGTCAAATTAGTGGATTGAATAAAAAAATCAAAAAATTTTGTTATCATTTCTTTTGAAGTACCTATCTAATCTTGCATGCATGAAATTGCTCAAATCCATCTCCCTTTCCATCTCTCTTCCACCATAAACCTTGTTTTTATTTCCATTGATATCATCATAAAGGGGACACATACCTTAAAATAATTTCAAGAAAGTCTCTGAACACAAAAAAAATAAAAAAATTGAAGAAAAGTCAACTAGACTAAAAACTTCAAAGGACAGTCTAGGCAAAAATAAGAAAAAAAAAGTGAAGAGAAAAGAGAACAAAACAAGGGAAATATTGTCATATGAAATAAATTATTTTCCTGTGAATTAAATTTTCTGAGAAAACAATCATGATTTTAAATGATGTGTGACCATGTTTCTTTATCCCAAAAAAAAAATAATTAGCCTTTGCTACCCAATTTGAGCCTCCAAAATATTTCTTTCAAATTATCCTAAACAAAGATCACCCTCACACTAAGGGTTGGCATAATGTTCGCATTTGTTTCATCCGAATGGTAGTTCACCAATACAAAAAAAATGGTTATCAAGAAAAAGAAAAGAAAAGAAAAAGAAAAGCAAAAGGTGAACAAGAAGAAGTCAAACAAATTCTGAATGAAACATTATTCAAAGATCCTTGTTTGAAACAACCCTCACATCACTTGTTTGGGCCTTTACTATCATTTACTTCCATACCCCTAGCCTTGGCCACGATATAAGCCTAATAAAGTCCACACAGATCAAAGATTGGTTGTTATCTTTCGTAGGTTTTAATTTAGAGGAAATTTTTGATTTGCTAAATGGTTTGTTCTAAAAAAAAGATTGAAAAGTGTGTTCAGATATTTTCTTTTAAACACTAGGGCTGTTTATGTTTGGTTGACATGTTTTCAAAGCTCCAAAATCAGCATAGGCATTCAAGCAATTAAGGTAAATTTGGGTTGCCTCCTTTCAATTCATTCTTCATGAAATTCCATCTTTGCTCCTATAATATCCCCGTTCTAAGCCTAAACCTTGACCAACCTTAAACTAGTCCATCTTTATCAAACCCAAACTGAGGCAGTCACTTTTTTTGTAATTCATATATTCCCATCATTCAAATCGAGGCATTTAATTACATCAAAGACTATAACTACATTAGGGGCAACTTATGAAGACCCTATCATTTTTCAATCTCTTCAATTGGGAAAAGTCAAACACGTTTTTGCACCCTAAAACCATCCTAGGCTCTCACACTAAGGGCAATTTTTTTGAAGTCCCCATCATTTGCTTCATACGATCAATAACTGGGGAAAGTCCAAACACATTTTGTGCTCGAGACCAATTCAAATTGGGGTAACTACCTAGTTAATAATCATCACCTCATCCCAGCATTTCCAAGCCCTTGACAATTTCATGGATGTCATTCAAATAGAGTTTCAAAAGAAATGATTAAAAAAAAGTATTTATTAGTAAACTGATTAGACCAAAGAAATGATTTGAAAAAGTAAAAAAATATCAAAGTAGAATGATTCCATGAATTCGAAATAACAATGAAATGTGGAACAATTCGAATTTGTTTTCAAAAAAAAAAAAATGCAAAAGAAAAAGTCATACATAAGGTAATTCATACATCATACCAAGTCATGCATACATGAGTCCTTCATCTTTTTGAATAAATTAGTTTCCACCTTTCCAATCAAAACCCTCTTCACTCATATGAATGGTTATTGAATCCTTTCGTTTTAGAAGGAAGGAAATTTAAAAAAAAAAATACACAATTTTGTTTTTATGATGTTTCTCAAATTTATGGTCCTCTTCATTCATATGAATTACCAATATACCCTAAGCTCAGTTTCCACTAGCCCCTAAGCCCAGTTTTCATTAGCCCTTAAGCCCAGTTCCCACATTGGCCCCTAAGCCTAGTTTTTACTGGCCCCTAAGCCCAGTTTTCACTGTCCTTTAATCTTAGTTCCCACACTGGCCCCCAAACCCAGTTTTCACACTAGCCACCAAGCCCAGTTTTCACATTGGCCCTCAAGCCTAGTTTCCACACTAGCCCCCAAGCCTAATTTTCACATTGGCCCCTAAACCCAGTTTTCTCTAGCCTCACAGTTTTTTTTTCTAGCCTCTAAGCCTAGTTTTCCTTACTCTCAAATTAAAATAAAAGAAAAATGAAAAATAAAAAAAAGCAAATTCCACCCATGCATCCACGCATCCATGTATGCATCATCATATAGGTTCAAAAAGAAATCATAACATGCCATGCATAATCAAATCATCTATCATACTCCATAAAATCATTGAAAATCATTTTCAAAAAAAAAATAAAGAAATTTGAAAAAAAAAGTCAGCAATGACAATTTTTTTTTGTAAGTCTCACGCTGTTTGTCGACGAGGCAATGGTCATTGATTCTCTTATGTTTACATCAAGACCCTCTACGAAGCAATGGTCACAAATTTTCTCATCATGGAGGCGCTCTACGAGGCAATGGTTATCGATTTCTTTACATCAAGACCCTCTGTGAGGCATTGGTCATTGATTTCTTTACATCAAGGCCCTCTGTGCAACAATGGTCATTGATTTCTTTGTCACATTGAGGCCCTTTGCGATGCAATGGTCATCAATTTCTTTACATTAAGACTCTTTGCGAGGCACTGGTCATTAATTTCTTTGTTTACATCAAGATCCTTTGCGAGGCAATGGTCATCGATTTCTTTACATCAAGACCCTTTGTGAGGCACTGGTCATTGATTTCTATACATCAAGGTCCTCTGCGCGACAATGGTCATTGAGTTCTTTGTCACATTGAGGCCTTCTGTGATGCAATGGTCATCACTTTATTTACATTAAGGCCCTCTGCGAGGCAATGATCATTTATTTCTTTCCTTTCGATATAGACCCTCTCCTCGGGATTGGTCTAATATGTTTTTTCAAAAAGTCAGAAAAGAAAATAATAAAACAATCTGATTTGTCAGATCGTGACTCTCTAAATGGTAATGGTCACTAAATCTTTTAGATATAGACCGTCTCCTCGGGATTGGTCTAATTTGATTTTTCCAAAAAGTAAAAAAAAACAAAAAGAATTTATGTGTCAAATCGAGACCCTCTACTTGGTAATGGCCACCTAGTTCTTTTCATTCAGATACAAATCATCTCCTCTAGAATAGTCAAGTTTGTCTTCAAAGTTTTCTTCTTTTGAAACCCGAAAGAAATTAGTGTTTTTATCTTTACTTATCTTTCATTATAATAATATGAAAAAGTCAAATTTACATATTATCTAGTAAAATTTAAGTAAAGAGGGGCAGTTGTTAATACCAAATTTCGTCTGGGTTAATAAATTTATTTAAAAAAAAATAAAAAGTAAAAAGCTTTTTTAGTTAATGAAAAATAAAAAAAATGTGAAACAAAATTTTCTTCAAAGATTTTCAAACATTAATTTTAGAAAAAAAAAAAGAAAAAAAGAGAGATAGAAAAAAGAAAAAAAAGGAAAAAAGAAGGAAAAGCCTAATTTGTTATCACATTCATCTTCATGAGTCCAATAACTCAACATATCTTCTAACTTTGTTCTGATAGAGAAATTGGTGATATGATTCAAATATATAAAAGCAATATCTCTTCATATAATTAGAATCAGTATTACAAATTAGGATTGATTTTTGAGCTCTGATTTGTTAACTGTTAGAATCAATATCACTGATCTTGATTGATTTTGCGCTCTGATTTGCTATGATTTGATTCTCATATTTCTTCCTTATATTGTTCATTACACTTAAGGCTAAGATTGCATTGATATTGCAATTTGTAAATATAAATAGACGGTCTGTCACATGAAAAGGGACCCAAAGAAGAAAATATTCTCTATACTTCTCTAATTCTTTCCCATCACCACTTCCACCTACATATCTTCTTTTTTATCTCTCTTTCAAAACAAAGAAAAATATATTGAAGGAGATAGAAAATCGAAAGAAAATATTCTCTACACTTCCTCTTTCTCTTCCATCACCACCCACATAAAAACACCTCTTTTTTACCTTGGCTAGGAAAACGAGAGGGTGAGATTGATATAGATGAGAACATATATCGAAAAATTTTGAAGGTACGTCATTGACGTGCCAATTTCTAATTCTTTTGATTTCGTACTTTCATTTTTCATTATTTTTTTTAACCATAAACAAATATTTTTCTTTGTCTCTTTTATTGTCTGTTCAGCCGCTCGTGCCACGTGACACTACTTTTCAAATATATTTTTTTTAGAAAATATATCAAAAATTATATAAACAAATAAAGATAAAAAATAGTTTTCTTTGTTTAATCTTAGTGTCTGTTTGCCCACTCGCGTTACGTGACACTCATTGTCAAATAATTAAAAATACAAAAAACATAAAAAGGTTTTCAAAATTATAAAAATATAAAAAAAATTCAAATCAACAATTTCTAAAAGATTTTAAAGAACTACTTAACCCTGATTCTCCATTGTGAATGGAGATACGTAGGAGCGAGGATTAATTCTCGTCGGGCCCAAAAAACTAAAAAAATATTTTTACTTCTTTTGTACATTATTTTATTGCTATTTTTGGGGAAAATTAAATATTGTGAAAAACACATTCTTTTGCATGTTTAATTTAAGGCACCGTCTAAGGACGGCCCCTAGGTGCTAATACATATCTTCCCCACGCGTTACCGACTTCTGAACCCAAAATCTGGTTTTTCGCAGACCTTATCTTATCCTTTTGGTTTTCCCGTAGTTTTCCTGAATAAGCTATGGTGGTGAAACCAAACTTTATTTTTTACAAATTTTAATTTTTGGTTCGTCGTCCCGTCGCGATTTCGGTTGCGACAATTATATTATGTAATGTTTATTGAAAAGAAAAGCATTTGAAAATTGATTTTTGAAATTTATTGACTTTTTGAATGTAAACCCGATAAAGAATGACATCACTCCTACGTATTTCCGATCACAATAAAAAAAGTGATGATAAGACTCTGAACAATTATAATAATTAGGAAAATAAATAAATGACGTTAAATAGATATTTTATGTAAAAGATAAAATGGTTTATTAGTTATATAATTTAATTATAAAAGATAAAATGGTTTTGTATTTATTTAATTTAAAAGATTTATTAGTTTGTTAATTATTTATTTATAAGATTTATTTAATTTAAACGATTTTTTGAAAACATGGTTTGGTGAACAATTATTCAATTAATTGTGGTTACAAACCAAATTCGTTAATCAAAACGAGTAAATAAGTTGGTTTTTTGGAAATAAGAGAAGTTATGAAATGAGATTTGTTACATGAATCTCTCCTAAGTTGTGACATTTAGATATAATGGAGCTTTATAAATAGGATAAGAGGAAAATTGCATATTACTCTAAAATAGGACGTATTTGAAGCACAAGAAACAATGGAGAAAACATATGGAAGAACGAAAATGAAAAAGAAAGAAACTGAAATTTTTAAGAAATAAAGGAAGCTAACTAAATTTTTTTGTATGACATTTTTTAGCAGTTCTTATTAGAATTAAATCATGTATTGGGCGAGAATTGCTGCAGAATTTTAATTTCTTACTTTAACTTGAACTTGTGGATTGATTCAATTACTTTCAAAAGCATGAATTGGGCGAATGGGTATGATTAGAATGGTTTATGGTCTGTGATTGATAAGTTTAACATGACCTTGGCATTGGCATGTATGAGATGGTTGGTAATCAAAGTGGCATGGTATTGGTATGAGATGAAATTCTATATTCATGGTTTGGGAAGGATGAGTTGATATGGACTCCACATGTGATGGGAATGAGGATTGGTTATAGAGGTTGACATGAGATTTATGTGCATGATAAATATTACTTGATTGATTGAGTATGATTGGTCCATGGTCAGTGCGTAATTCCTTGAAGTCTCTAGGTAGGGTTTCAGGCTCACGCTTTAGTGGTCGGGACGTAATTCCATGGCTCCTGTTAGTGGGTGTCCATGGTGGTGCCCCATTTATATAATTTGGTAAGGATTCAAGGTAAGGATTGCATCCTGACACTCTAAGGAGTCAATTAGTCTCATTTAGAGCGGATTGACTTTTGTGGTGAGAGTAGCAGGAGACCTGAAACTCATTAAGGGCTAACCTTGTGTGTGGGGGATTGATTCATTATAACACTTGTAACACATAGCTCAGAGCTGGGCAGCTAGGGGTTGAGCAGAGGAATCCACCACAAGTGCAAGCATCCGTTGAATCCGACTAGATTATATGTATCCGGATGAGTCAAGTCTGAGTCTAGTGTATTGTTTGAAAAGTCATAACATGTTTTGGATGATATAGAGTGCTTGGATTGTGTAATATCATGTGACTGTAAGATAAATTGTTTTCTACTCTAGCTTACCCTATTTGCTTGTTGGTTGCCTTGTATGCGGTTCTTCTCCTTTTGCGATGATCATCAATTTATTGATGTGAGCAGATGCGAGAGGTTCTCGTGGTCAACAGGGAAATGGTGACTCTGCTGCTTAGTTCGCCTGGGCTGGTTCCCGCTTAGTGGATTTTCCCTTAAGGCTATGGCCCATGTATTAACTTGTTTTCAATCTTAATTGTATTATGGTTGTATTATGTATCCTGTGTGTATTGGCATCGTGATGTGCCTTAGGATGTTCTTTTAAAACTCTTGGATATTCTTAAGGAGTGAGTTATACTCCGAACCTTTTCTCGGAATATTGTTTATGTGTGACGTGTCATTTAATTAAGTCTATTTATTAAAATGAGACGTTACATTTATGGTATCAGAGCAGTTCGTCCTTAAAATGACCTGAGGTTGTGGGTTTGTCATGCCTCGCGGGCGTGAGTAGTCATGTCTAGTCAAGTTTGTAAGTGAAACCAAAAGTTTTGAGAACAGAAAATGCCTTGATAAAGTAATGAGGGTGTACACTCATGACTAGATTAAAGGTTGTTTTTCCTTTCTTAATTCTACTGGTTGAGGAAAGAAGGGTGACAGACAAAAGGGTTTGGTTGTTTATAAATGATGGAGTGTTGTTTCGTATGTTCTAGTTTATCTTTTTATGCCTCTATGCTCTGTATCTGGTGTCTATAGAAATAAAGGAATGCAGATCTAATGTCAACTTGGCTTGCTTACCTTTACAAGTGTTGGATGAGGTCTCTGAGACAACTTCTTGCCTCAAAGATAGGAAGTTGTTTTGTGATGTATATCGTTGAGCAAGGAAAGCTAAGTTTGGGTTAGTAGTTTGAGAAAAGATGTTGGAATTTAGCAACGATTGGACTAAGGGATCTTTAAGGACAAGTTTGGGATCAAATACCGCAAGTTTTCCAAAATAATTTGAATCTAGAGGTTAGAACATATGGGAGATATCAGTGCATGCAAGTGTAACAATGTTTGAGGAAAAATCAACTTGGTTCTACATTCCGGCAATGTCGGGGTTCAAAGTTCTACAAATACATGTAATGTTAAGAGTAGTGTCATTAAATTTGGTCGTATGGCCATATCTAGTGTTTTCTTGGATTGGTGGAAGAGAAGCAATTAGCAAATCCTGGGTTGCAGAAAATAATGAGATTGCTTGGCATCGAGCAAGCTAAGAAAGATAAAGACCATGAAGTGTAAAAAGACGACAAATCTCTAGTTGGAGGCTAAGATGGAGCAGAGCTTACGAATCAGTCAAGTAAGATGATGTTTCATAAGTAAAGGAAAAAAAATAATAAAATAATATGTGGATAAAAAAAAAGGAAGTGGCATAAAGGTTTCGTACTAGGTTGGATAGTTAGAAGGAGATGATTGGTCTTTGGAGTTGGTTGAAGGATGTTTCAAGGAAAAGTAGTTCACATGAGCAAAACAATTGACCTTGGGCTGAGGCCAAGAAATGTAAGTGTTGGGTCTTGTATGAATGGCAAGAGCTAGTGGGGGCAAAATACACTAAAGAATGAAAGGAGAAGAAAAGTCTGAAGAAATTGAAATGGTGTATACTATAGTTGGTGCCAGAGTGAGTAGCGCAAATGATCAAATTTGAGGATACAAAGTATAAAAGTGGTGCTTGGGATATGGGTTTGGTTTTGTTTGGGATCATATACCTCTTGGTGTCGCGCATATGGTAAAAGAGTCATGGGTGCCTGCAAGAGGGAGTTGGAGTTGAGATGGTGGTTTGCTACAGTTGCGGTCAAGTGAAGTTTACTCGGGTGGGTCTCGTGTCTCATGGTGACCAAAGGATTTAAATTCAAAGCCAATTTGAATTGTTTCCTTTACAAGGTTGGGACATAATCTCAAGGGTGAATTGGTTGTTTTCTTAATCTCATTCTTAGGAGATGTGATCCCCAACGAAGTAGTATCCTTTGATTTAAAGAGATAAGTCAGTAGTGATGTAACAAGTGTGGATCAAGCTGAAAGGTGAGGGCATGATGTCATGTGAATCAAAGTTATACGACAAAGGCAAGCGAAAAATAGACGCAAGGAATCTTAGTGGTAGAAGAGTTATAGATTTGTTCTGAAGTAAATATTATAATTTTCGCTTTGGAGTGCTGAAGTTCACTTTTGCATTTGGGTCTGAAGTCGAACTTGTGCTAATAGTATCTAATTGGAGGATTTATGCTAGGATTGTGAAGTAAGAGAAACAAGTGAAATAGTTGTTGGAGACATAATGGTATAAACTCAGTATAATCACTAGGAGGACTGCAAGTTTGGTGAATCTTTAAAAAGAAGTTGTGGTGTGTCAAGCCATTCAAGAAGAGTATTGACTAAGGTTGGAGTGGCTAATAAGGAATATGGTTTTAAAAGGATAGATACATTGTTGAGAAAATGGAATGCTAAGGCTATCAAAAGAGGAGTTTAAAGGGTTCTTCAAGTTTTATAGGGGTCTCGAGGAAGGTTTCTCAATGGTGATTGCTTCGTTGTCATGGCGAACATGAAAGGATCATTATTTTGAGTAAACAAACAAGTGACCTTATGTATGGGTCAGAGTAGCGTAGTGGGATGGTGGCAAATGACGCTTAGAAATGGTAAGAGGTGCGCGAGAAGAACTATCTTACTTATGACCTAGTGATTACTACGAAGACCAGTTCTTTAAAATCATCAAAGGTTTCGTTCTTGTGAGTATCGGGTAAAAGTGTGCAATGATCATTCAGAGTTAGAAGTGTAGGGTTGCATAGAGGAAGTTGGACCAAGGAAATGAGAGGTGGTTGAATTAGGTTTTCAAGTTAGGGTACCAACCTAGAAGTAAGGAAGTAAGAGTCGGTGCTTATTTCTATAAGAGAATTCAAGATCTAGGCTTGGCAAGGTAAGAGTAAGAGTTGGCGGAGAAGTTAGTGTCTAAGTTGGGAGAAGAGGTGAAGAGATTTCATTGGTCAAGTCATTCGACTAGTACAAGGGAGTTTCTCAAAGAGGTTGGGAGAAAAGCCAAATCAGGCAATCTTAGTTTGAGGTGTATTGTAGAGTTGATTGATACAGATCAAACTAGAGACTTGAAGTCAGGGAGAGTTATGGTTCTGAGGTTTCTATGAAATGATGGTTTCAGGTTAGGGGATTAAAGGTGAAGGTAGGACGCCAAAATGATATGGTGAAGGAAACAGTTGAAGGTTTTAAATTGGAAAAGGAACAACTCGTTATTGAACTTGTTGCCTTGGTTGAAGCCAGCAGAGGAAGCAAGAGGTATGAGTGTCATTATACATAAAAGTGGTCAAGAGTGTTGATGGTGGGGTAGTAGGCCAGAACCCAAGAGTGATCAAGTCAATGGAGTGATGCTTTAAGGAGAGAACAAGGTGATGTGAAGTGATAACGAACATGCTTTAGTTTGAGATTTGAAGTCATCTGAGACTTTGATAACAACATACGAGAGGTAGTGGAGAGCATATGGTAGGCGAGTTAGTATATCAGATACAAGTTGGTTGGACCGGTACATAGGAGCATCCCATTTGTAAGGTTGCAGGTTGGAAGTTACTTCGAGAGTAGTGACTAAACCAATCTACACAATTGAACACATATCGCTTAGCACAAAGGCAAAGTTTCCAATGACTATAGGTGTGGGAGTCATTATATTAGTCGTGTCGGAGTGGTGGTTGTTAGTGAAAATAAGGAAAACGTAGTTTTCTTCCTATCTCATCGGTGAATTTTCGAGCTCAAAAATTTTTGTTGGTCGGAAAAATATAAGACCCACTTTATTTTCTGTCCTTATTTTTAAAGGCCCACCCAAATCAGTTGGGCCTAAAGGCTGACCTATAGGGTGCCAAGGCCCTTAAAACAACCAAGGTCTTTGATTCTGCATTCGCTTGCCAAAATCAGTGCTATAACTCTTACCTCTCCTCTCCACAGAAACTCTGCTAGGGCTCAGTACCACCATGGTCAAGCTAGTTTGAACTCATTCCTTCTTCAACTTAGTAAGTTGTTCCTAGAGTTGTGGTGCTCACTGTTTGGGTATACGAGTCTTTAGGCTAGCTCTTTTCAGGTAAGGGAAGTTAGGATATTTTTTTATGCTTTTATAAATAATGTGCCTGTTTTGGTTTTGTTGGGTGCTCTTGATGATTTGATGTGCTTTTGATGGTGTGAAAATAATTTGTGTATTGTTTATGGATGAATTTTTGGCTTGGCATGCGTGAGAGCAGGTGAGATCTGCTATGCTCGCCTAAGCGAGCTATTTTTTGCCTAAATGAGAAGCTCTCGCCTAAGCGAGGAGCTCTCGCCTAAACGAGAATGACAGTAACTCGCCCCCTTTGGTTTGAGTGCTCGCCTGAGCGAAGGCCTCTTGCTTGAGAGAGATGGGCTAGCTTGAGCGAGAACTCGAAGTGCTCTCTGTTTTCAATATCGCTTAAGCGAAAGCTTTTCGCTTGAGCGAGAGACCCTTGTCGCCTGAGCGAGAGTTCCTTAGCTTAAGCGAGATTGACAACAAAGTTGTTTAAATACTTGTATGCTCCCATGATTGATTTGTTTACCCTTTTAAAGCATGAAAATATGATGCCAATGTTTTATGCAATGTGTTTGTGTTTTCTTTAGTTTTTGTTGTTTGGGATTTTGTGTTGGTACATGTTGAAACCAGTGAAAAGTTGTCAGTTTAACTTAAGCGACAGATTTTAGCTTAAGCGAGATCAGTCTAGCTTAAGCGAGAATATCTTGCTTAAGCGAGACCAGTCTAGCTTAAGCGAGATCAGTCTAGCTTAAGCGAGAATTTCTAGCTTAAGCGAGATCAGTCTAGCTTAAGTGAGAATTGCTGCAGAATTTTAATTCCTTACTTTAACTTGAACTTGTGGATTGATTCAATTACTTTCAAAAGCATGAATTGGGTGAATGGGTATGAGTAGAATGGTTTATGGTCTGTGATTGATAAGTTTAACATGACCTTGGCATGTGGCATGTGTGAGATGGTTGGTAATTAAAGTGGCATGGTATTGGTATGAGATGAAATTCTATATTCATGGTTTGGGAAGGATGAGTTGATATGGACTCCACATGTGATGGGAATGAGGATTGGTTATAGAGGTTGACATGATATTTATGTGCATGATAAATATTACTTGATTGATTGAGTATGATTGGTCCATGGTCAGTGCGTAATTCCTTGAAATCTCTAGGTGGGGTTTCAGGGTCGCGCTTCAATGGTCTGGACGTAATTCCATGGCTCCTGTTAGTGGGTGTCCATGGTGGTGCCCCATCTATATAATTTGGTAAGGATTCAAGGTAAGGATTGCATCCTGACACTCTAAGGAGTCGGTTAGTCTCACTTAGAGCGGACTGACTCTTGTGGTGAGAGTAGCAAGAGTCCTGAAACTCATTAAGGGCTAACCTTGTGTGTGAGGGATTGATTTATTGTAACACTTGTAACACAGCTCGGGGGTGAGCAGCTCGAGGGTGAGCAAAGGTATCCACCACAAGTGCAAGCATCCGCTGAATCTGACTAGATTATATGTATCCGAATGAGTCGAGTTTGAGTCAAGTGTATTGTTTGAGAAGTCATAACATGTTTTGGATGATATAGACTGCTTGGATTGTGGAATAGCATGTGACTGTATGATAAACTGTTTTCTACTCTAGCTTACCCTGTTTGCTTGTTGGTTGCCTTGTATGTGGTTCTTCTCCTTTTGCGATGATCATCAATTTATTGATGTGAGCAGATGCGAGAGGTTCTCGCTGTCAACAGGGAAATGGTGACTCTGCTGCTTAGTCTGCCTGGGCTGGTTCCCGCTTAGTGGATTTTCTCTTAAGGCTATGGCCCATGTATTAACTTGTTTTCAATCTTAATTGTATTACGATTGGATTATGTATCCTGTGTGTATTGGCATCGTGATGTGCCTTAGGATTTTCTTTTAAAACTCTTGGATATTCTTAAGGAGTGACTTATACTCCGAACCTTTTCTCGGAATATTGTTTATGTGTGATGTGTCATTTAATTAAGTCTATTTATTAAAATGAGACGTTACATTTATGGTATTAGAGCAGTTCGTCCTTAAGATGACTTGAGGTTGTGGGTTTGTCATGTCTTGCGGGCGTGAGTAGTCATGTCTAGTCAAGTTTGTAAGTGAAACCAAAATTTTTTAGAACAGAAAATGCCTTGATAAAGTAATTAGGGTCCACACTCATTACTAGATTAAAGGTTGTTTTTCCTTTCTTAATTCTACTGGTTGGGGAAAGAAGGGTGACAGACAAAAGGGTTTGGTTGTCTATAAATGATGGAGTGTTGCTTCGTATGTTCTAGTTTGTCTTGTTATGACTTTGTGCTCTGTGTCTAGCGTCTATAGAAATAAAGAAATGCAGATCCAATGCAGATCCAATGTCTATTAAAATGGGATTTTACATTATTAGTCACAAGTGTTTTAAATGGTATGAAGATAAAATGTTTTTGCAATTGGAGGTGGGTGGGTATGTTTTTATTGGATAAAGCTGAGAGGATTTTGCCAAATAAGTGTATATATATATATATATATATATATATATATATAAAAATATTATAGAAATTGACTGGTTGTATATTTCTTTATAAAACTTACTCGTGGTTTTGGTATTTATTAAAATACTTAAGATACATAAATGTTGATTTTGTTTAGTTATTAGCACTTTGTGTTTTATTTCTTGTGTGGTTTTAGTAATTGTGATGATTAATTTGGGATATGGAACTTTAATGGTGTATTCTTGGAAAATTAAGAAAAATATGATGTGAAGTGAGGGATGGTCTTTTAGCATATTTCAATTTCTTTTTAAAATTATGATTATAGAATTAAATTTTTTGTCTATTGTAGTTTGAAAATTGTTCTTAAATTTGTTATGGATTACATAAGTATTTGGGATAAATGAGTTTAAAAAGATGGGTTTTGTGAAGACATATATTTTGAAAAGTTTCTATCTGTTTGAATGTGTTTCACTATAGCTAGGGAGATTATTCGAAAAAGTGATGAGTGTGTGCAATATTTGTTCTATGTATTTGATTTATTATCTTTGGTTTTTAAATTCTAAAAGTTTGCATGTTGTGAAAAGTCATTGTGAATTTATTAAATAAGTTTCATTTTCTTAGTTTGAAGTAAGATATGTGGAAGTGATATGGGGAAAACTCAAGTTATGAAAGACAAGATTTTTAAGTTTATCCATTATGACTTATCTCTCTTTTTTAGGAGTCTATTTAGTAAACTTCCATATGTTTTACTTTTAATGAGGAGGATTCACAAAAGGTTATATTTTTATGTCTCGAGATTTTATTGTGAGTTTGTTTTCAAGATTGGGGTTTTACTTTGTTTGTTAACTTGCCCTTGCATCGATGATTTCCACCTACCATGACAACATTTTATATGGGAGCATATAATCGTATAGGTAGTGAGGAATATGTACAATAGTAAAGAGTGAGAGTTAGGGGAGAATAGTTTACATTTATGGGAAACTTAGAATTTTATTCCATTGTTATTTTATTTTCTTCAATTCAAGTGAATAAAAGTCCAATGATGTAAGACATGGATTATTTTGCTATTTTATTTGTAATTTAAATAAAGTGTTAACAATTTTATATTTAATAACAATTTGAAACATGAATAACTATGTAGTTATGAAACTTAACACATGAAAAATTGGAATCTTACATGATCATGTAATTCTTAAAGAAATTATTTGAAAAAATGATTTTTTTTAACCTAACAAAAATTGACCTCGCTTATACATATTTTCATTCATAATAAAAAATCAGGAATCATGTGATTCTTAAAGAAATTATTTGAGAAAAAAGATTTTTTATTTGTTTGATGAACCCGACAAGAATTGACCTCGTTCTTACATATTTTCATTCATAATAAAATATCAATGATAACATAGTTTTTATAAATAAAAAATAAAACTATTTTGACTTTAAATTTTTATGGCTTTTATATATTTTTTTAATTATTTGTAAATAGTTGTTACGCGACACGAAAATAAACACCAAAACAAATGTGAACAAATAATTTTTTTATAAATTTTAGGAAAAATATATTTGTTTCTTTTTTTACATCGAAAGAATCCATGCTAAGAATTAAGAAATAGTAAATTTATAAAAATATATTTGCATAAATCCATAAAATTATTAAACTGAAATAACAAATAATGAAAATGACTAATAGTGAAAATAATAGACTTAAAAGAAAAGTTTTAAGTTAGGTGTAAAACAAAATAGCATCCGATATTTAAAAAAAAAAATGTAATAAAAATTTGGGAATGTATAGATCCAAAGAAAAAAGAAAACATTTTCACATGTAAGGAATGGAAAACACATAACCTTGGTCCAAAACACCAACACAAATGAATTTCAAAACTACTATGTGGGTATACTCATGAAGAACCCCAATATAATAAATGGGTAAACAATTTTACCTCGTAGTGAAAACTTTTGTTCCTCCTTCTTTATTTACAGGTTAAAATACCTTTTTGTTCCAATTTTCGTCAATTTTGTTCAATTGGGTCCTTTTTTGCTAACACCGTTTAAATCATTAACGGCCATGAACAGTGACTGCCACGTGTCATTTCGTGGTTTTTTTGAATTTTTTATTTTTATTTTTATTTTTTTAATTATTTTTTAAATTTTTTAAAATTTTTATTATTATTTTTCTAAATGTACACGTGTCAACCCAGGAGCGTGCCACGTGTCACTTCGTGGTTTTTTTGAATTTTTTATTTTATTTTTTTTGAATTTTTTTTGAATTTTTTGAATTTTTTGAATTTTTTTTAAATGTCCACGTGTCAACCCAGTAGTGTGCCACGTGTCAAAATCAATGTTCTATATTCAATTTGGTCCCTATATTTGTTATTTTTGTTCAATTAGGTCCCAATTTTTGTTAACATTAACTAATTTGGTCCATATCGAAGATGTGACCAAATATAATTTTTATATCAAAGTTATAATGATGTGAATTTTAATATATTATATAAAAATATTTAATAAAAATGTGAATTTTAATATAAAAACTAAATTTGGTTTTAATTTGGAGAGGGACCAAATTGGTTAATGTTAACAAAAATTGGGACCTAATTGAACAAAAATAACAAATATAGGGACCAAATTGAATTTAGAACATTGACTTTGACACGTGGCA
>Ga0214543_1005597_pt1 | contig 22940 bp, 22 predicted proteins | sample CNSS2metaG_FD_160094 | JGI IMG/M metagenome (GOLD analysis project Ga0214543, IMG submission 160094) | Root nodule microbial communities from cowpea collected in UCLA plant growth center, Los Angeles, California, USA - CNSS2 | ecosystem: Host-associated > Plants > Roots > Nodule | place: USA... | reverse complement strand
AATTTGGTTAAAAGGACTAAATTCACGCATTTTGGAAGATGAAGGACTAAATTGGTCAAAAGTTTTGATGAGGGACTAAACCCAAATTTCGCTCAAACTTGAGGGACCAAAAACATATTTAACCCTTCTTTTTATTATTGTTGAGGTTTTAATTCATCTTTGTCTTTTATCTTTGAATCACGTGAAAAGTAATGGTTTTTATATCATAGCTAATTAGTGAGATGTTTTAATCTATATGCATATCAATCATATGAGTTCAAAGGTTTTTAATTTTAATTAAGAATTTACTTTAATTAAATTTAGAAACTTTCATGTGATTGAATGTGTTTTTACCAATGATGGAGAATGTACTTTGATTAGAGGTGAAAACTTTAACTAGAATTAATCAAGAATGTACTTTGGTTAATTAGCTTTTGACTTGATTTTAGAGGTAAAAGAATGGACATGATTAAGGATAATAATATTTAACTGAGAATGTACTTTGGTTAAATTTACTATAATTAATCTACAAAGTTCTTGCTTTTGATTGAGAATTTACTTTGGTTAATAGTGAGACGACAACAAATTAATTGAGAATTTACATTGATTAATTTGTAAATCTACAACAATAATTAATTGAGGAATAATCTTTAGATAACCGATGATGGATCTATTTTGAAAAAGTAATAAAATTAATCTATTTTTCTTTATCATTGTTTTTTTTATCTTTTTATCTTTTTAAAATTTTATTTCTTTATTCCTTATTTTATTTGATTAACCATTTTGTATAGTTTTTATAACAACTAATTTGTTAAAAATCAATTCCGTATTCGTTGGGAGACGACTTTGGGTTACTTTACCCTTTCTATTTTTTTGGCTACTTTCTTAACAATATTGAAGTTGTTATATATAAGTAGTATTAATTTGATCGTGTCAACAACAACGTTGTCCCTTTCAAAGCCACCAATTGACTCATGTTGTTTCTGTGTGTTTTCTGGGTTTCCTATGAGGAACCGCCTAACGGTGAGCCAATTTTGTCTCGATTTTTGGTGTTTGGGGAAATTCTGGGTTGATTTTGATTGGGAAATTGGGAAGCTATATATGTTGATTGATTATGGGATGTTATATACTGGAATCATGTCGCGATTGGAAGTTAATTGGTGAAATTTTATGAAGACTGATTTATGGTTCGCGAAATTGGGGCTCTTGGTGTTAGATGATTAATAGGCGTTTGAATCATTATGATTAGGGTGTGTGTTGTATAATTGTACTTTAGATTATTGGTTGTGTTGAGGAAATAGTTAATGAATGGTGAGGGAAATGTTCTGGAGTCTTTGTAGGTGCAGAGAATTTTTGGATTTTTCCAGAAATGTATGCACCGCCTTGCGGCACGAGTCCTGCCATTAAGCACCAGCGCAGATTAAGAAAATTGCGTGGCTGCGAGGTGCATTGGAAAAGTTTGAGGTCTTTGTGAATCAGATTAATGTTGAAGGTAGGATTGAGGAATGATCTGAACAAGGTGTATGGTGATGATTACTTAGGAACAAGTAATGTGAATCAATATGAGTGTTAATGGGTATTGGAAGGATCATGATATTAACAAAAATGCAGTAGAGGGAGTCTTATAAAATTTAAGTAATGCTGGATGGAGAGATTTAGTAAAATTAAGAGTAGAGTTCCTAAGGGAAGATGCCAAAGTTGGATATGAAGTATATATGGACAGTAAGGTTGAATCAATGGTGTAGTTTTGTTAGAAGGAAAAGGGCAGTTTGTATCAATCAATAATGAAAGTATAAGTGTGAACACTTGAGATTGCATACGAGTGAATGTAAGACCCGAGAAAATTTAAATAATTAAAGAGATAATTATTTAATAAATGCGGGTAGTAAAAGCCTTTATGGCATTTAATGTTAATTGTTATAATGTGGAAAAATATTAGCTTAAATGGTTGGGAGTATTTTATTGTGTGAGAAGACTTAGGTTCAAGACCTATGTGTGCCAATTGTATGATATTGTATTTTTCGCATTATTTTAAGGTATGATGGAATATGAGTAGTGATAATGTAATTCTAAAATTATAGGAATTATCACTAAACATGTATTGGTTGAATTGGTTGTGCACTTGCCTTGTGATTGAGTGGTTATGTGTTCAAACCTTGTTAAGAACGAAATTGATTTCTTTATTTTTGCTAATATAGTCGTGGCCTGAATAATCAAGAGAGTTAGGGGAAGTTAATTTTGTGGCAAGAAGAATTATCACCCTTCATTGTTTTAAGAAGAGGAAACCAAGTAATGGGAGCTATTTTCGTGTATGTTGTTATGCGCATGTTTGAGAGCCATAGTCTCCTAATTTTATGCCTTATTGACATGGAATTTTCGTGCCTACGTGATATGATGTGTGAATTGTTGTTTTGGCATTGTTGGAAAAGCCTCTTATACATTTGAGGATGAATATGATGGGGGTATTTGCATTATATGGCGGTTGTTCAATCTCAAATGGTGATGATTCAATTAGGTCGAAAGCATGTCCATAGGAATTATTGTTGGCTAAGAATTGCTTAATAATGTTGGTTTGTGGTTTTGGCTTGAAATTCTGGTTTCTGTGCGCGTAAACAGGGAGAATGTCTGTTATTCTCGCTTAGGCGACTCGCCTGACAAAAATATCAGAAACTCAAAACTCGATCTTGCTCAAGCGAGAGCATCTCGTATAAGCGAGAAAACGAGAAGTTTTGAGGTTGTGCTCGAGGGTCTCGCTCAGGCAAGGAGCCCATGGATTGGGCAACAAAGCACCTCGCTCAGGCGAGAGGTACTCGCCTAAGCGAGAAATCGTGACCTGATGAGTGTGTTTCTGCTGACTTGCTGCATATGCGAGAAATGTTTGTGTTGGGCGAAGGGAGATCTCGCCCAAGCGAGATGAGCTTGCCTAAGCGAGGCTTTGCAAGTAAGCCATGGTAGCACACTCGCTCAGGCGAGAAAGCTTAGCCTAAGCGAGACAGGCCTAGTCGCTTAAGTTAAGGCTTCTAGCCCAAGCAAGTTTAGTGCAGATGTGTGCATTGTTTGTACGCATTGATACGGACGTGGATCAGGAGATGTTGTGCCATGAGCGGGTAGGTTAATGGATGGTGGTTAACATGTGATGGTATGAACGGGTAGGTTCATATCCAGTTACTCTCGTGTGAGGATACGAGCGAAGTAGGTTTGTATGTTCCGTGTTCACACTTGAGAGATGTCGCGTGCGAGGAGGTACGTAGCTTGTGGATCACGTGTGTTGGACTATGGGCGAGTAGGTCCGTAGAGTAGGGCGAGGAGGTTCGTAGAGGCAGGACCACGAGCGAGCAGGTTCGTGTGAGCATCATAAATCCTGAGTCCATGGTTAACCTTGTTATGTGAATTTAAGGTTGAGAAGCCTTTGGGTACTAAGAGCTTGGCCGAGGTCTAGAACAACAGTGACTGGACTAGAACAAAAACCAGTAATGCACAAGTACTGGTGTAACGCTTGGCGGAGGTGTGTAACCCTTCAGGCAATGGCTACAAAACAGAAGGTCCTAGAATGCGAGGCGCCTAGCGGTGGAATGCGTCCCGCCAAGCGGTACCTGTAATGATAGAGGGTCTCAAGGTGCTTGGCGCCTGGCGGCACGTGTCGCTCGCCAAACGGTCTGGAAGCGAGTTTCACTTGGCGGCTCTAGAGTAACGCCAAACGATATTGCTAAGGCAGAAATTGTGTTTGATTGCTTTTGATGTGCGTGGTCTACAAGGCTTTAATGATACCTTAAAGGTTGGCTTGCTGGATGTCTTGAGTTGTGGTTCAGAACGTATTCCTTGAGTTGTGGCTCGGAATAACATCTCTTGAGTTGTGGCTCGGGATAGCGGATGAACACGAGAAACTCTTGAGTTGTGGCTCGGGTTGGCGAGTGTTGCTAGTGTGAGTGTGCGAGTTGTGGCTCGTAAGGATGGGTCCAAGTAGATTGCCCTCCTTAGTTTAAGCTGACGAGTTTGGTAGTCTTGAGACGTTACAAACTATGTTCGTATTGAGAACTCCACCTAGCGTTACAGAGTATGGTCTGTAGCAGGTTTCTCGTACGTGTTCTACAAGTTGTGGCTTGTAGGTGTGACAGCAAGACATCTTGAGGTAATCATCTAAAGGGGTACATCATGGATGACATGGTGGTGGCCATGTGATATGAAATCAAAGGATAGTGTTTCCTTTGATGTATTTGTGTTAATATATTGAATTGTATATGTTTTATATACTGTTAGCTGACCCTATCTGTTTGTGTTTGGCGATGATCGTGCACGCGGTACACGGGAGTAGATGATGTTGCAGGTGGATCTGGTGAGGCATAGAGCCGGGACGTGGGCTATATTGGGAAATTTTACTGCATTTTGGATTGTAATAAAAAACTGTAACCGTTGATGTTATAGACCTTGATTCTGTATTGAGTTTTTATAAACTTTGAATTTTGGATAAATTTTACTATTTAATAAAGTTTTAAATTTCCTGCGTTTTTCGGAAATGAAGTTATAATAAATGTCGTTGACCTTTTATTTCGTTTATTTTATTTACAATTCGTAATATCCAGACGAGATGTTACATATGCCCTATTTAAAGAGGGGGATTGTTTTGGGTTTCGTTTCCTCAAATTCACAGACCAGAACATTAGCGCCCACTGTGGGTTCCGGTAAAACTAGAAGTCGGCACCACTCGTAAGCAATTAACATGACAACTACAACAATAGGAAATGATGTTGATAATCAAGCCACCTTGGAGCGGGTCATGCAGTACATCAAAAGTCTAAGGCAGGAGAATAAAGTCATCCAGAGACAAGCTTGATTTTCTTTGAAGAGGACCTAAGGGACGTAATTCCCCATGAGGATGACCCAATAGTCTTGTCGATAATCATGATGGGAAGAAATGAACATAGGGTGTTGATCGATCAGTGGAGCTTGGCAGACGTCATGTTCTCGGATACATTCATAGGATTGCAAATTCTCAGGGATCAACTCCAGCCATTTGACGGGGGTCCTTGTGGGTTTCTTAAGAGAACATGTAGAAATTCAGGGACATGTGAGCCTACGACAACCTTTGCGAATGAACAAGCAACAAAGACAGTTGTGATCAAGTACATAGTGGTGACCGTCCTACCTTCATCGTACAATATATTACTAGGGAGACCGTCCCTCAATTGAGTGGGAGTGGTAGTCTCTACAACATATTTGAAGATGAAATTCCCTGCAGAGTGGAGAATGGTGATAATGAAGGTCGACCAGGAAGTAGCTTGGAAGTGTTACGAGAACAACCTACGCACGAAGAGAAACTCATATAGCATGGTTCAGGTCCCGACCTAGTATAAGGGGTAGATGAGTCCGAGCTAGATCCCAGGATTCCCACCGACCGTCAAGGTCCACAACCAATGGGCGACTTTAAAGATGTCAAAATCTCCCCAAGCAAGAAGATAAAGATAGGGGTCGACCTGGACCAACAGACCGAGTCCAAATTATGCCGAGTACTACGGGCCAACATGGTCTCGTTCGCTTGGTCAACTAAGGACATGCCAAGCATAGACCCAGACATACTTTGCCACCGATTGTATGTCAATCCCCAGGTAAAGGTCAGAATCCAGAGACTACGGAGGCTTAATGAGGAGAAGGCGAAGGCGAAGGCGAGAACTGAGGAAATAAAGAAGTTAACGGAAGTAAGTCATATTTTGGAAATACAATATCTTGAATGGCTTGCCAACATGGTGATGGTAAAGAAAGATAGTGGGAAATGAAGGATGTGCATAGAATTCACTGACCTAAACATGGCGTGCCCCAAGGATTCTTATCCCTTACCAAACATAGACATTGTGGTAGACCGAGTCTTTGGATGCGGGTTACTGAGCTTCATGGACGCATATTTGTGATACAACCAGATTAGGATGCATCCAGGAGACGAAGATAAAACTTCTTTCACGGGATTGAAGGTAAATTTATGCTACAAGGTGATGTCATTCGACCTCAAGAACGCATGGGCAACTTGCCAAACGATGATGGATACGATTCTCCAACCCAAACCCATGATAGGTTGGAACGTCGAAGCATATGTAGACGACATGGTGGTCACCTCGATTAGCAATGAAGTTCATGCCTAAGACCTGCAGGAGCTCTTCAACACCATTAACAAGTACCAGTTAAGGTTGAATCCCGAGAAGTGCATGTTCGGGATATATGTATATAATTCAAATACCTTTAACATTCATATATAGAAAACATACAAAGTTTCCAAAGGAATTAGGTAACATTTGTTTAGGTTCTTATCTACTAACTCACCGAACACATCTTCTGGCTGGGTGAAAAGGCACTTTCGACAAGCGAACAAATTGCTTGTCCAACGAGTATATCATTGTGATTCCAGCGGAAACATCCTTTAATAATTCGCCCAACAAGTAAGCACTCTCCTAACGACTTCCAAGTTAGTGAACCCTGACTTAGAATTCGTCCAGCGAGTAATTGTTCACACAACGACACCCTTGACTTAGAATTCACCTAACAAGTAATTGTTCGTCCAACGAGTATGCATAATTCTAAAAAGAGCAATTCTACAGAATTGTGCATTCCTAAACCAATTTTAGCAACCAGGGAACTTTCACAGATGTCAATCACATACCAAATTCAATTTCACCATGAACATCAATACAACTTCGTCTAACAGAACTATAAATTTCATAAATGTTCCTAAGTTAGTAACATTACAATTAACACCTAAATTCACACAATCATGAAAACATATCACAACTCAATTTCACATACCAAACTCAATAAAGTTGTGCAATTTACCAATTCAGTAATTCTACGAAACACTTAGTATAATTAGCTTCCCTTATTTGTGAGACAACTCAGACAACCCAACAAAATACCACATCCCTTTCAAAGTTGACAAAGTTCACAACTCAACCTAGAAACACAGAACATCATTAAAATCACTAATCATCAAAAACTCACAAAGAAAATTCAGAAGTCACATGCGATCCACAATTGATTACAATAGTGAGAAATCTAGAGAAAAGGTGGAGCTCTAAAAGAAAAAAATTTTAAAAAAATGATGCATTTATAACTAATAAAACTCGTTTATAAAATTTCTACTTATATTTTAACAATTTAATATTACAATAATCGAGTATTTATTTTTTTAAACATTTTATCAATTCTAAAATAAAATTTTCTAGATTCTTACACACAAAAAATCTTCAAATTTAATATTATTGTATAATCTAAATCATCACGAAACATGACTTGCCAAAATCTCTAGTCCACCTATAACCACCACCGTATGCCACCACTAGCCCGTGACATCAAGATCACCATCAAGTGTACCACGACCTTTACGAATGTTTAAAAAGACTTCAACACCAATTGAATCAATGCCTAATGAATTTAATTCCAAAACGATAAATTTGTAAATTTATAGGGTGCAGGAGCCTTAGACTTGTTTAAAATCATCCACTAAGTATTATCTTTAATAAAGTCAAAGGCAATGAAATCGGTTTCTTTTTTTGTTTGCTTATAACACTTTAAGGTCAATCTTCCTGGCTAATTCCTCTAACTTCGACACATGTCTTCTTGACAATTTTTTTTTCTTAAAAAAACAAGTTTTTCAGAAGTAAACTTTCTTCTTAATGAAATTGACTTCTAAATATGTCTTACATATTTTCATTTTTTAAAAAACATTTTTTACCCAATTTCAATAAATTAAAAATAAAAACTACACCACTTTAAATACATAAATTAGTTATTGTAATGTTTATTTAAAATATATAAATTGTACATATATTTCTTTGTTTTTTTTAACTGGAATTGGAAATCCTTAAATACTATAAGTTATTTTTTTTAAATCATTCAAACGGGCAATTCAAAATTTGGTAGAAAGTTTTATTATTTAATTTGTTTGTATTAAATATCAAATAGAACCAATGTTTCCTCAACATGTTGCATCAATTTAAAATATAAAATTACTAAAATAAATACGTAACATCAATTAAATATGTAAGTGGTAACCTGAGTAGTGGATAGGAGACGAAAATAATTTAATTCATGTATATCTTAAAGCTTAAAAACATTAGTCTAAGGACTAATTATAGCAGGAAAAAGAACATACATAAATGCATATGTTAATTATTCTATGCGTTCAATCAGTATCATGCCTGCCTAATCATTTATGTGTGGATCATTCTATATTGTACAGCTTCTAAAATACATTACAAAATAATACTAAAGAATTTATATTTAAATAATTAAAATATCAATGTTTACAACTATACAGTCAATTTAATATTAAAATTAAGATATAGTAGATAAATAAAACATATATGCAACAATAAAAGGGGACAAATGATGAAAAAGGCGTGATGCAAGAGAAAGTGGAGAAATTGTAGCAAGGAGAGGTGTGAATGGGAATTTCCACGATGGGGGGTGCAACAGGACAACAAGGCCCACAATAGCGCGATAAACGCGAGTGCCACGTATCTGTGGCGAAGGTTCAAACTTGAGGAGAACCCCTACAAAAAACTGCCTCTTAGTTAAGCCGACATTAATAAAATTAAAGATCATAATGTGTGTTTTTAAATTTAATATTGTTTTATACTTATTTTACATTCATTATTATATTCTTTATTCTTTTTGTAAACAAAATTTTATTTTCCAATAATCATATGTATCTTTGATTTTGAGTGGGGTCTCAAGTTTTCTTCCTTGATTATTATTTTTTTCTTTCAGTAATATCTATTTTTATATCAACTATCGTTACTCGTACTTTTAATAGTATTTTTTCGTTTTCCTTCCAAGAATAGAAGAAGATAAATCTTGTTTATGCGATTTCTTGATTTACTATCGACCCTCCTTTGCATGTTATTTTATTGTGCTCTTTCATTTGGGTTACTTCCTAATAAAATTCTTTTTGTACGTCAATTTTCCAACAAGATGCCATTTGTCTTTCTTTATAAAACCTCAACACTCGACAACCAATTACAGCTCAAACAAAACAACATAAACGTAACAACAAAGTCATTATATGCAGGTAATATCTATGAATAATACACGTTAAACAACAAAATAAATAAATAAATAAATTAAAGGTCAAACAAACACAAAACCCAAATCATAAAAAAAACTAATTAAAAGAAGAAATCTAAACACATTGTGCAATTATTAGTGGATTGTTTCCTTTGGTTTAGTCACATTAGCTTTCTTGTACTTGAAAAACGTACACATGGTTACATATCATCTTGACATTTGAAGATGGTTGCTTCTGACACATGACATTACATTTTGAAGAATATGTTTTCATCTACTTATAACACGTGGCATTATATTTTGAGAAAAATATTTTTTTTTCTTCAACACCTACGTTTCTATCTATTATATATATATATATATATATATATATATATATATATGTATTATTGAAATTTCTCAAATGTTGATTATCACTATTTTGACACCTATAAACTTTTTTACTTTTTTTATTTTATTTTTTTCTCTCCTCTGAATTCTTTTTTTCGCGCCAACTTCATTTTCTTTTTTACACCAATACGTTTTTCTTCCTTCACCACTCTTATTTCTTTTAATTTTTTTTTTACCCTTTTACTCATAAAGTATTTGATTTTCTCCCAACTTGATTAAATGTTGATATTTAATAGCAAACGTAATACACGAACACTATCAAAGATAAAATAACACTGCACCACTTAAAATATTAATGTTTTAATAAAAAATTATAATAATTTAATCAGTTCTTTTCTAATTTAAAATTTTAATATATATTATTTTATTATTAAAATATTTTCAAATAAAATAATTCTGAAATTATAATTTTCCATTTTAGAATTCCAAAATATGTACTTTTATTATGAATACTAACATTATTAATTTATTAGTAGTATTACTAACATTAATAGTAGTAGTATATACTATTATTATTAGTAGATTAACATTATTATTATTATTATTATTTTAATATCATTATTTGTAATTTTATTAAATATTTGTATTAATATTTGTTTTATTAGTATTAATATTTTATTCCTATTATTATTAATGTATTAATTATTATTATTATTATTACTATTGTAAACCCCTTTTTTCTTTCAGTTTTATAGGTGTTTGGGCTTAGCTTGTCGTGGGCCTAAGGCCAGTCCCATAAGGGGACCTAATACTCCTTTCCAGCTCCTAACCCCCATGTATTCTGTCTCATTTGTAGAAATCAGATTCTCCCTCCCCTTTCTTTCCTCCAATAAGAGAGCTCTGCTAGGGCACAAAGATTCACTCCTCTCCAAGCTAGCTGAGAGCATTATACCTCCAAGTAAGTCAAACTTTGAAGCTCCTTGGTCCTTTCTTCAAGTTTTTACCGTTTGGGTATATTGTTCTGGTTAGGGTTTAACCTTTTGTGTTCGTTTTGTCCTATTGTTCACATTTCCAGCTCACTGTTTGAATTCTTAGAGCTGTGGTACCCCTTGGTTTCATACCTGGTGGCGTTTGCTAGCATCTAAGAAGGTAAGGGAAGCTAGGGTTTCACGTTATTTATATTTTATGCGATTAATGTTTTGTGAAATATGATAAAAGATTGGGGAAAATGTTAGTTTTTGGTATATTTCTGAGTTAAGGGTTCAAATATTCATGAAACTGTGATATTTGATGTTATTTCTCGTATTCTGGATGTGTCGCACAATCGTTGGGCGAGTGAATTGGTCGTTGGGCGATTGTGTATTTTTTCTGATATGCGTAGTTTTAGTAAAATTGACTTTTCCGACTCATTAACCGTTAGATTGAGCTCAGATTTTGACATTTGGTTCATAACATGCTATTTTATGGTTTGACCGGTTGGATCGTCGATTAGATGTCTGTAGCTCGAGAAATGTGTCATGCATTACTGTAGTAATTTTGGTTTTGTGATAATAAATTTACTTAGGAATTTTGGTATGAGAATTATTATTGTGTGTTGTGCTTGATTGTATGGAATTGCAGGTACTTAAGTGTTGGCACTCATTTATTTGGGATGAATACTATTTTGTGATATATGTATGTCATGGTATGCATTTATAAAGTAATAGATTAAATGAAATCTTGTTATGTTGAGTATGAAATGGAAAACATGACTTGTTTGATTGGTGGTGGTTTGGCATGAGAATTGAATGCTTGATATGGCATGTGGATTTTGTTGGTAAAAGAGTTTCACGGGAAACTCTTGGTGATGGTGGTTAGTGTATACCTTGATATAGGATATGTCTAGATAAAGGAAGGTATCTTGAACTCTAAAAATTATTCACGCTCACATAGAGTAGAATAATTTATGTGATGATAGTGGCATGAGGTCCTAGTCTTGGGACATATTGGGCCCAAGACATTAGAGGATTAACCTTGTGTGTGGGGTTGGGTGATAACCCCTTGCATCTAGACTCTGTAGAGTTTAGAAGCCAGCACAGACGCATATTTCTTTTAGAATTTTGTATCAACAGTATGATCCGGATATTGAGTCATAGAGTCTTGAAATTATTTGCTTTCACATGATTTGGGTGTCTACTGCTTTGTCTGGGCATAATATGATCTGACTATTTATTTTCTCTATAACATGATTAAAACAATTTTTGCTCTAGCTTACCTTTTCTTTGGTGTATGTTTCTTTGCTTGGTTTCTCCTTTTTGCAATGATCATCAATTTATTGGTGTGAGCAGATGTGGAAACCCCTGAAGGTACTCAGGGTGGTGGAGTGCTGTTGTGTAGAGTGGTCCCCATGGTTTGGGTTATGACTCACAGTTGAGCCCTTTTGAAGAACTCTTAGTTTGTTTTAAATTCCTTGCTCCCTGAGCAATCCTTTTGCAAAACAATAGTACTCTTATGTTATGTTTTATGACATCGTGGTGTGCCTAAACTTTCATTCCAAGTATATTATAGATAACTGTAGTAGTTAGTACATGTATGCTTCATGTCATGTGCTCTTTTATATTATAATTATGTGATGCTTAATTTTAGTAAACTACTCTATTAGAAATGAAATGTCACAACTATCACTATTATATTATTAATATTATTTTATTTTTGTTATATATTATTATTATTATTGCAAATTATTTATATTTACATGTACTTTTATTTTTCAAATTTTAATATTTATTTCATTTCATTTTTATTTTTTACGAAATTATCATATCTCATAATATATAAATGTTTTATTATTATTATTATTATTATTATTATTATTATTATTATTATTATTACTAGCATAAACATATGCACTATCGCGCTTGTGTGTATGCATTTGTTAAATATGCGTAATATTAATAGATAATTATATTGTAATGTTATTAAGTTAATATATAAAATAAAATTATATTTATTAAAAATAAAGTGATATATATAAGAAAATATGAGAGAATAACCATTGATAAATAAAGAAAAAAGAGAAGAAGCAAAGATGGATGATTTTATAAAAAACTTGTAAAAGTAACCGTCAATTTTAAAAAATTTAATAAATAATTATATTTTAAAGGATAAAATTGGTATTTTGAAAAATATACATAAAAGAGGGAATCCTCTTTATATATTGTTATAGATTATTATTATTATGATTGTTATTATTATTATTATTGTTATTATTATTGTTGTTATCACTACAAGATATTATTATTGTTACTATTGTTATTAGTATTTTTTATCACTACAAAATATTATTATAGTGATATTATTATTATTGTTATTATTATTATCATTATTATTATTATTATTATTATTATTATTATTATAGTTAGACACACATTTTACTTCTGTTTACTACGGTAGCATATCTCAATTACTAGCAATTTTTTAGTTATTGTGTTGTTTATTTATGGTTAAATTATGTCTTTAGCCTCCATTTTCATAGCAAAATATTGATTTGGTCCCTCTATTTTTTTTTCATCTCAATTTATAACTTCTAAGGTATGTGATTTATAATAAGTTGTCCAAACGTTAGTCTTTTTCAAAGGGTGACTAAAAGTTTCATTTTGGTAGGAGATTTTCATAAAAATATTTGATTTTACTTGAGAACTTCATTCATGGAGAATTCTTGAAGTCTTGGTACATGAAGAACCTTAGGCAAATACAATAGCATGCCTTTTCATTATGAGCTATGTCAAATATTTTTCTAATTATGTTCTTTTCTGGTTTTGAGAAGTGTTTTGTCGTATTGTCACCACCATATCCACCTTTCTTCCATCACCATGGTCAGTTATTTTGTCTATATAAAAGTGACTTCCTTCTATATTTATCTTCCAGCCTTTTCTACAAAAGACTACTTTTGAGTGATTATTTCCTTAACTTTTGCACATATGGACGAAATTTTTTTCCATTGTTTATATTTTGTTGTCACATGTTTACATATTTTTTGGTTGATATTGTCTCAATAATTAAAAAAATTATGTATACGATAATAAAATGATTTTTGGTTAATATTGTCTCCATAATGAACTAAAAAATTACTTTTATTTTTGAAATATGTATAAAATAATAAATTATTTTTGGTTGACATTGTCTTAATAATGAACTCAAAAATTTACTTTTGTTATTAAAATGTTTATGAAATAAAAAAGTTATTTTCGTCACCACCATCCATCTATCTTCCTTGCATCACCACCAAAATAAGTGTTTTGGTTTTCTGAAAAAGGCATTGCTTCCATATTTATAAAGCCACATTATTGAAAAAATTTCACACGACTTATAGTTTGACTAATTATTTTCTTAACGTTTTTATATGTGTAACAAACTTTATTCCATTGATTTAATTGCCTTGTTGTATGTTTGAGAAAATTTGTTGCTGATATTGTCTTACTAATCAACTTAGATATTTGATTTTCCTTTTGAAATATGTATTACATAAAAAACTTATTTTTCAACAATAACAATGTATTTGTGTTTTTGACAAAATGTTTTGTTTATTACATTGTAGAATTTCTACTATGTAGACCGTATTTTTGTTGTTGCATTTTCCAAAAACCTAGGTCTTTAGTGGTACTTGGAGGACCTAAAAGGGAACATTATCGTTGTCATGTATAATAGAGATTTGAGGAACCCGAGACTCACAGAAGATTGGATGAATTTGTGGAATTTCTATAATTTGGAAGGTGAGCACGACATTTTGTTCAAATTTGTTCAAATTTTACTTTTTAAATAATCTTTTGTAGAGGTATTTTTACATATTTGGGTTTGTAGAAGTTCTTTGTCAGGCTCTTTAAACTTCGAAGAAATGTTATTTTTCGTGTGACTTTGACAAAGTATCGAACCAAGAAAGCCATATGGTAAATTTTGTTTTTTGGTTGTTTGTTACCGTATTTGAATTTATTTTAGTTTACTTTAAATGAATTCTTCTAACTCTTAAATGTACACTGATGCAGGATTTACCTGCAGAGTTTGCAAAATATGTTTGCAAACATAGATTCCAAAAATTTGATACTTCATGCACATCGTAACATAATGAAATGCAAGGTGCTAATAAAAAATTTCCCTAAGAAGGAAACCAAGATTAGTAAAGAGTGGAGAAACTTATGTACTTTCAATCAATTGAAAGAGGGAGATATCATTCTATTCACACATGGAGAACTATATGTAGTGATTTTTAGAGTGAAAAAAAAGGATTGAAAATATTAATTCTGGATGAAGATGGAAATGTAACCACTACAACTAAAAAGTGGTTTAGAAAGAAATATTTGAAAATTTTTAATAAGAGGTATACAAATTAATCTTACATTGTTGTGATTCTTTGTCAAGTATTGTATTATTTTGTTTTTTGAATCTCATTTTAATGTAGTAAGGTTGTATGTGTTTTATAGCTGCATATGAGAATTGACTTTTCCATAATGAAATTCAAAAGGCTGTTATATAGATGTTCATAATAGGTACATGCATAGATGTTAAAAAAATGAACCTAGAAAAAATTGTTGCATTCACCACAAACATTGTTAAGTTATTGTATGATATTTTGAATCATATTTATCATCATTATTTAAAGTGTAATATCTATTTTTAACTTCTTGATTTACTTTTAATTGCTATGGAAAACAAAACTCATTGGTCTAAAAAGTAATTATGTTCGTTGCGTGGGTCAAAATACTAGTTTGATGCAAAACCAACAATAAGCACACCTTTGTAAATTCACATTGATATTACCTTGCATTCCCATTATAAGCTTTGGAAACCTACTGCTACTTGATTTGGCTACATCTCTCATTAACACACATGTTACCTTAAAGATTTTAAGCATGTTATGGAATTAAGACACCAATATGATAAGGCAAACTATGCTTTTAAAAATTATTATCCACTCATGTTTTTAGTTGTGTTATAGTGAACACCTTTGTAACATCTATTGTTTCACTTCTAAAACTCATGTTATTTCGCTACCTCTAAATCACCCATACTACTATCATCCTTAAGCATCTCCATACAATATTTTGTTTGCTACTTAACACAATAAAATTGACTAAATTGTTGTTTTGGTATGAACTGATACACATTGCTAACACCCACCCATTTGGTGCACAAGTTCCACACTCCTAAAGCCACATTACATGTAAAGAACAAATGAATAACATATTCATCTACTAACCCACACATGGTACATATTCAACTAGTTATATGTATCCCATGATTTCTAAATTATCCTTCATAGCAACTTTATTTAATAAAACGTTGCAAGAAAAAATGTTGAGTTAATAGAAGAGCCTTAACATCCCGAAATTTATGGAACAACCTTATTTCATGGTACACTTTACAATTTTCTATAAGTTGACCTAACAATATAACCATATGAATCTTAATATTCCTATACCCATAAATCATTTGTCCCATTATTAGGAATTTTAGTTACTATTTGTTCCTTTAAATTAGCTAATTGGTTTGCCTCCCACTCAAACCACTCTCTCATCCACTCAAAGTTCCACTCTCAAATGTCTTTTTTCCAACTACTCATCTCTCTAATTGTTGCATGTTTGTTAATTGAATTGGCATATAGCCTTGGGTATATATGTTACTCATAGTGGTTATTGGCCTAACCACCTATAAGTCCAAAATATAATATTATTTCCTTTTTCCTATTTTACATTCCTTATTATTCTTAAACCACTTCCTTCATTTATCTCTGCTTGTTGCCCTCCTAATATCTGTCCACCAACATGACTTATACTTGCTATCTATCCTATTATCCAAACTTCTCCATGTTTCGTATTTGGATTATAAAACTATTTTCCATAATCCCTCACTTTCTGTTCCAAACCTCCATTTCCATTTTTCTAGTAATACAATATTAAACAACCTTAAATCTTTTATTCCTTATTTGCCACACTCTTTTGGTTTGCAAATGTTATCCCACTCAACTCATGCTATCTTTTTACCTTCACTTCCCCATCCCCATTGAAAATCTCTTTGAATCCCCTTAGTATCTTTTTTCCACATTTATTGGTATTTTCAAATAAGACAAATAAAATAAGTGTAGTGTAGTGATGACAAATTTAAGCAACCAAGTCCTACCAACAAATGATTTAGTATTTTCCTTTCCATTTAGCTAATCTTCTTATTTTCTCAACTACACTTTTCCACATATGATGCTCCTTAAAATTACCCCTAATTTCATGCCTAAATAATGAAATGGTAATTACATGGTTTTTCAATTTAACATTTTTGAAAATCTATGCATACAATCTTCCTCAACAGTTACACCTCCTACTTTACTATGAAATTTACTTTCAGTTCCGAAGCTAAGTGAAAGCACTTAAGTATACTCTTTGTCACGACACGTTATATTTTTTTTCTTCACTTAAAAATAATGTATCATCACTATTGCAAAATGGGCTTTCTGATCGAGGTCGTACCCAACCAAATAAAACAATTTAAATGTAGTACTCAAGAGTTAACTCAAGGTTGTCACCTAGTGACCAATGTATTCATTCAAAGGTTCTAATTACAAACATAAGGGGGGTTAGAAAATTCAAAATTTCAACACAATTAAAAACATAACTGCAAATTTAAAAATAATGACAAAAACAATATTGACTCCTTGATTCAATTGAAATTTCACCAATCACAAGTTACGAAATTACTTGGTTCTGTTAACTCTCATGAAACTCATGATTAGGTAACTAAGGCAAGCTTAAAAATGAATTCATCATGCAATTAAGCAAAACATACATCATTCAACTTCTCTTACACAGATTAAGCAACTATGACACAACCCACATTCATTAAGCATGAACAAAGGCTGATTAAAGTGCAAAACAGAAATGTAAAACTATGATTAAGCATTTACCAGTTTCGTATTCCTTCCAAAAAGCAGATTGAAAAGGATGAAAAGAAAACATAACTGAAACTATAATATAGAACAACAACCTCAAGGTTTCATTTCAATTTCTTCAAGGAATCAATATATAGAGGTTAGCAAACCATGGAATTCGAGTTATAACTCAAAAGAAAATGAAAATGCATCATTGAATTGAAGAGAAAAGAAGAGAAAACATGAATCAAAGGAGGCAATGTGCAGAAAACATAAACCTATGTAGAAAACGTGAAAACCCTAACTTAGGTGTTGTTCTAATATGTAGAAACCTCAAAATGGAGCGGTTGCCTTCAATGACTATTCAAAGGTCTCCAAAGAGGCTAAAGGTGAAGACAAAAGAAAGTAATATAAGGTTCTGCCACCTTAAAATCCTAAGGAGCTCGTGATCACATGTGTAAAATTACAAAATTGTCACTATTGGCTGCAAAATTACAAAAATGTCATTTTGGACTGCATAATTACAAAACTACCATTTTGACCCAAACATTAACGTGGAAAAAGGGCGAAAGTGTCACAGATGATGTGGCATAGATGTGTCACTCCTCTCTTCAACCTAATATTAATATCAAAGCTCAAAATTGCTTCACAAAAGATCCTTAAATAATTACAAACGAAAATTAGACAAATTGAATCTCAAGTAGCCAAAATCCAAATCACTGGCCCAATGAAGCCCAATATATGAAAATGCACTAATAGTAGACAATTAAGTACTAAACATCAATCAAGATGGTACATCAGGTAAGTAAATAGGGGAAAATAATGACTCATCACTTTCCATGAACGCCTAAAACAACCCTCCAACAACGATTTTCAAATTGTGGTAGATGTCGACTTCATTAAAAATTCGACAAAAAAACAACAATAGTTAAAATAACCGTCGTTAAAGTTTCAAACCATAGCGATTGTTCTTGAACTGTTGTTAAAAGTCATCTAAAAAAAGAAAAAAAATAACGTGTTGTGTATCACGATAAGATTAACAAAGGGAAACCTACTAGAGTTGAGCACTCAAGGATCTCCATCTGACTATTAAAAGGCACAAACGTTTTCCATGGATTAACCATTTGCTTACTTGTGAAGTCGTAGATATAAATTAGAAACAAGTAAGCAAATCTTTGTATAAATGTAAAGTACCAACCATAGGTAAAGAGGAGACTCGCGACAAGGGTTTTACGGTGTGTAGACAGCTTCACAGAGGAACCTCGCAGCGCAATGTAGAAAGCTTCGCGGAGGAGCCATGCGACGTGGGTTTTATAGCACGATGTGACGAAAACTTGTGGTTCTCGGTGAGATCAGTAGTGATTTGTAACTTGCAAAGGTTCACATGGAAGACTTTGCGACTAGTAGAGGCTCATGGAGGTTCACCACAGGTGGTAGTAGCGACAGTGAGATCAAGGGGAAGAGAAAATGAAAGTGCAATGGGAAGATGAAACACTCAAACGAAAGTTGTGCGGAGGAAAGAAACATGTCTTTTTTTTGTTTTTATGAAAGTATTGAACATTCAATGATGGTTCTCTATATAACCATCGCTATTTACACTTTTAACAACTGTTATTAGAGAACCATTCTTAAAAAGTTCGCAAAAATTACAATTTTGACATCACACATCAATCGATGTCGTGGAATACCCTTTTTTCACTAGTACAACTACGAATTGCAACATGTTTACTTCTATCATTTTGTCAAAGTTTTACTCTATCTAATAATTTCTCATTGTTCCTCATCTCCATTAGGAAGAGGCGTAACGTCCCATTTAATAAACAAACTTAATTAAATGAAACATCGCACAATATAATATAAAGAGCAAATTGGTGGAGTATCGAAGTCACTCCTTGCAATTGTTTAGAATAAACAACGAAAGAACCCAAGGCACACCACGATGCCAACAACAATACGAGTAAGAAGTTTAACAATAGTAAAGTAAGTGCCCCAAGGGCAAAGAAATACATGGGTTACAACCCTAAAGTAAATTCAGAAAAAGGTGGGGTTCTACCCAAGATGAGCTATGCAACAGAATCTCCATTACCCTGTTGACCACGAGGAGTTCTCGCATCTGCTCACATCAATAAATTGATGATCATCGCAAAAAGAGAAAACCACACACACAGAACATACAACAAACAAAAGGGGTAAGCTAGAGTAGGAAAAACATTTTATCATACGATTGCATACATTTTCATAATCCAAGATACATACCTCAACAAATCATGTGATAACTCGCAAACGACACGACTTATCCGGATACATATAATTAGTCAGATTCACCAAATGCTTGCACTTGTGGTGGCCTCTACTACTCTACAAAGCCAATTGCCAATGGGTTTCACCCTACCACTCACAAGGTTAACCTTAAAAGATCTAAGGTCTCCTGCTACTCTCACCACTTGAGTTAGTATGCTCTATGTGAGACTAACTGAATTTTTAGAGTGTTAGGATGCAATCCTTACCTTGAATCCTTACTAAATTATATAATGAGGCACCACCACGAACTTCCTAGAATTACATCCTAAGTATGAGGCACCACGATGATCTCCCACTAATAGGGGATATGGAATTACGTCCTGACCAATGAGGCATCATCACACAACCATCGTGGAATTACGCACTAGTGGAAAAAGAGGAATCTATGACGACTTATTATGACAGGTATAAGCCACCTATCATAATAAGTTGACCGATGGCATTTTTGTAATAAAAGTAACAGTTATTATGACTGGTAAAAAGAAATCTATCATAATAAGTGAGAAGGGAAAATTTATTATGACAGGTGCAGATGACCTATCATAGTAGATGGGCACGGTGGCAAAATTGAAATTATGTTAAAAATATATTATGACAGATTTATGGAAACCTGTCATAATATCTTCAAATCCCTAATTTTTTCCTTTCCTCTTTTCTTTTTCTCTTTCTCGTCTCCATTTTCTCCAACATTCAGAACCATAGTTTCTTTCTAGAAACAGTCATTCGCGCACCATTTTCACGCTATTCGCTCACCGTCCGCTCGTTGTTCGCTCGTCCTCCGCTCGTCGTCTGCGCGCCGTCCGCGAGCTACCTACGTGTTCTTCGTGCATCGTCCGCGAGCTGTCCGTGCACCGTCAGCTCGCCCTCCGCTCGTGGTCTGCGCGCCGTTCATAGTGTCCACGAGTTGTCCGCTCGTCCTTCGCGCATCGTCCGCAAGCTGTCCGCGGGTCCTCTGCACACCGTGCGCGAGTTGTTCGCACGTCCTCCGCGCACCATCCGCGAGTTCTCTGCGCGTCCTCCGCACACCGTTTGCAAGCTATTTGCTCGTCCTCTGCGCACTGCGCGTCGTTCGCCCTCCTTATGTTGCTCTTTCTCACAAAACCAAATTAAAAAGGGTTCCAAGTAACTGATATAATTTTTTGTCTTTATCTCAGGAACTGTTCCTTTTATTGTGTTCTGGGTTTTGCTGGATCGGTAAATTCAGGTTGGTACTGCAACTATATATTTCCCTGCACAATAAATTACACATACATCTCCTTTTAAAAATATTATACTTATTGTATGTTGATATTCCTATGGCATTGCAACTCCTGAATTGTTCAGAAATTTTCGTGTTGCCATGGAAGATTACCATAGATTGTTATAGTTGGTTTGTAATATTGTTCCTAGTTTGCATGAGTATCCTTTCTTCTTGTATTAGAATCTATTTTCCACTTTGTTCTTGCATTCTAATCATACCACATTTGTAGGAATTACAACCTTTTAGATGGAGTACGGACACTGGGTGAACGAGCAGAATAGGCAACATTAGTATACAAATTCCATATTGAATGGAAAGGAAAATGGTAAAATAGAAAAATCATTAAAAAAATGTGACTTACTATGACGTAGTTTACACTGCCTATCATAGTAGTCTGACTTACTATGACAAGTTTCTGCAGTGTCATAAAAAACGCACATTTTCTATGACTCCTGAAACTATGACACCAAAATACATGTCATAGTAAGCTCGTTTTACCTGTCATTATAAGCCCATTTTCTAGTAGTGACGTCCTGACCAATGAGGCACCACCATGACATTTCACCTAGAGATTCATGGAATTACGTCCTGACCAATGAAGACACTACTAATTAAATCAAATAGGATCTCCCCCATAGAATCTCCTATATTCTCACACAAGCATTTTAAGACACATATTAAAATCCTACAACATATTTCTCTCTTGGAAAATAACTAATTCTTATAATTTTTATCTAATCCAACTTAACAACACAATATGCAAACGATTTGGGATTTTAGAAATAAAACTGCAGCTTGTGTAAAGCACCAAAAATTTTGTATTTATATTCAAATTAAATATGATTGAATCAAGAAACAAATGAAAAAAGAACTAACTTAATTGAATAACTATAAAGAAAGTTATGCACCAAACAAGCAACAAAGGTCAATGCTGTCAACAACCAAACTATAGTGATCTTGCGATAAAACTCTGATTCAAGATCCGACCAGTCAAAGTTAAAAACTATGTGTTAAGGATCACCTGTTAAAAGATCAGCTCGATCCAACGGTTAACGAAGTAGTAACCTTTATTTTACGAAAAGTGTGCAGTGTTGTCAACAACCAAACTACAGTGACATTGCGATAAAAACTGCTCTCACTATAGAGCTCTAATTCAAGATCCGACCGGTCAAAATGAAGAATTATGTGTTAACAATTAGCTGTTAACATTTCAACTTGATCCAACGGTTAACGAAGTAGGAACCTTCATTTTACGAAAAATGTGCAGTGCAAAAAAAAATGTAGCGCCACATCTATCAAACATACTCATTCCAGAATGAAAATAAGTACACTGTATTTCAAAGAAAAAGGAGTTCTAGCTTTCTTTAGCTGGAGTGAGCTAACAAAAGACTTCAACACCAAAAAACAGAGTACAACATCTCTAGGGACAGATTCAAGAGGTGGGCAGAAAAATGGTTGAGCTAACGTGAAGAGAGCCAAAGTCCAAATTCTAGCAGAAGGTGGTTGCAGCTCTAAGAGAGGGGGAAGAAGTTGTTTTTCTGAAAAAATGAGTGGAATGAGATGGTTAGGGCAGTTTAGGGTCTTGGACACCCTTAGGCCCAACAGATAGGAATAGGCCTTAAAACATTAAGGCTGAAAAATAAGTGGACCTTACACATGCGATGATCATGGTTTATAACTTCAAAATAACTTAATTCCTTATTAAAACATTATTGATTAATTCAATGAAAATTTTATTAAGAAATTGTATATGAAAAGTAAATCATTATTCAAACTAGGGATGTCAACGGGGCGGGTAGGGTACGGGTAGTAGTTCCCCCATACCTTACCCGCTGGATAAATATTCGCCCCGTACCCGTACCCATATCCGTCGGGTATCCGTTATGTGGGTACCCGCCTATTTTTTTCATATCTACGGGTATCCACGGGTACCCGCGAGTATTTACAAAAATATTTAAAAAAACAAATATTTAACCATTATTAGTGCTTGGATCAACAAGTCCCCTTTCTCCGATTGATTCTTGAAAAGTAAACAAATAAAAAATCACTAACAATTTATATTGTAGTTTATTTTTGAATGAAATATTAAAGAAATTACTAACTTCATCAATGTTCACCTCTTGCAACATTGTATAAAGTTTCATGTTGTCC
>Ga0214543_1005595_pt1 | contig 22949 bp, 10 predicted proteins | sample CNSS2metaG_FD_160094 | JGI IMG/M metagenome (GOLD analysis project Ga0214543, IMG submission 160094) | Root nodule microbial communities from cowpea collected in UCLA plant growth center, Los Angeles, California, USA - CNSS2 | ecosystem: Host-associated > Plants > Roots > Nodule | place: USA... | reverse complement strand
TCCGTTTTTGTTTTTTTTTTTTTTTTTTTTTTTTTGCTCCGGGGAGAGAAATATTATTGTCGCCCTTCACTTTTTGTCCCGATATGCATGACCCTCTAATTTAAATGACTTTTTGTTTGCATCCAGATCGAAACTCGGACACATGCAGAGGCGAAACCCGATCGTTCCTGCGCGGAATCGACGTGAATCGGTTACCCTCGGGCGTGGACATGGAAGAGGAAGCGGGAGTTTCGTCTCCGAACAGCACCGTTTCGAGCGTGAGCGGAAAGCGAAGCGAGCGAGAACCCAACGGTGAAGAACACGACATGAACAGAGCCTGTTCCCGCGGAATCAGCGACGAAGAAGACGGCGAAACCTCAAGGAAAAAACTCAGACTCTCCAAAGACCAATCGGCTATTCTGGAAGAAAGTTTCAAAGAGCACAATACCCTCAACCCGGTAAGCCTAACGGAAAACCACCTTAAAATCAGTTATCACGTTTTTGGAAGTACTAAACTAAAATTGCTAACGTTAATTAATCTAATGTTCTGGCAGAAGCAAAAGCTGGCACTGGCAAAACAGCTAGGCCTTCTACCAAGACAAGTTGAGGTGTGGTTCCAGAACCGAAGAGCAAGGTGAGTTTAAAAATTATAACACACACGAAATAAATAACTGGGTTTAATACAAAGTTTTAGTTTTATTAAACGTGTGAAATAAATCCCAGGACTAAGCTGAAGCAAACCGAGGTGGACTGCGAGGTGTTGAAAAGGTGTTGCGAGAATCTGACGGAGGAAAATAGAAGGTTGCAGAAGGAAGTTCAGGAGCTTAGAGCACTGAAACTCTCCCCTCAGTTTTACATGCAAATGACTCCTCCCACCACACTCACCATGTGCCCTTCTTGCGAGCGGGTGGCTGTGCCGTCGTCCGCCGTTGATGCCGCCGCGCGTCATCATCCGATGGGCCAGGCCCATGCCCACAGCCGGCCCATGGGCATGGGCCCGTGGGGTTCGGCTGCTTCCATTCCGCACCGGGGCTTTGATGGTTTTCACCACTGATTGTGAATAAGAATTAATTTAATGGAATGGAGGTACTTGTAGGGTTAGGTGTGTAGCCGAAAACGAGAAACAGTGAGGTGTGGATGTAGGATATGGTGATTAGAAGAAGGGATCTGGTGGGTCTCCAATGTTTTGTACCACTTTGACTCATCATCTTTTGTTTTTGTTTGGATGACCTACATTAGTTAGGAGGTTTTCAGTTTTTAGTGTTACTTAACCTTTTCCCATCTCAAACACTAAACACACACTTCGTGTAAACTGCAATTGTCTAGTTAAATTATATAGCTTTCTTTCACTATTTCTCAAACCATTCTTTTCCCACACATACTTTTTAGTCTCTACACTTCCTAGGCATCTTATAACCACGCTTTCGGATACCTTAATAAACAAGTTTCCTTTTCTCTTTCGCGGATCATATTTCTAAAATATATTACAACTTAAAACGTCATTGTTTTATTATTTAGGAATACTTTACAGTTTTTAGATATTTTAAATAAAATCAATTTTATAATGTTATCATAAATAAACTTCTAATATATTATTTCCATTGGATAGATACCACTTTCCTAGACCTTTACTATGAGAATGAAATAAAGCAGGAAATATACTTTCCAGGTTATATATATATATATTCATGAAAATAAGAAAATAAGAAAATGACATGGTCTTGAAAGGTATACATAGAAAAGTAATATAAATTATTATTTTTTTTTTAATACAAAATTTGTGTACTTTGCATGGTTTTATGAACGTAATAAGCTTGATAGTATTTTTATGGGTTAAATATGTTTTGGTCTTTAACTTTCAGTGAATTTTGGAGTTAGTTTATTTTGAAACTTTAGACTAATTTAGTTATTCATCTTTCGAAATACGTGGATTTAGTTCTTTTAATCAAATTTTGTTATGTTTATTTGATGTTTTATATGTATTTCAGGATCATGAGGATTGTGTGTTTGAGTTGTTTATATTGTTTGACACATTTTTACTTTAATGTTAAGTCAAATACTATTATGAAACACGTTTGAAATGTCAATTAAACTTAACAAAATTTGATTAAAAAAATTAAATTTACGTATTTTGAAAGATGAAGGACTAACTTGATCTAAAGTTTTAAAATGAACTAATTCCAAAATTTATTAAAAATTAAGGGACTAAAATCATATTTAACCTAGGTGAAAAAAAGTGATTTAAAAAGTAATTCATGACAGTAATTTACGTTTTTATTTTATTTACAGTAATAATATTTAAGGAACGTGTTTTAAGTATAGGTTTAAAAAATTATGATTACGCGTTTATTATATTTTATAATTTTCATACGCATGTAAAGTTATAATCCTCTCTATGCTTTTAGAACAATTTAGTCAGCATTTATTTATCTGTGTTCTGTTTTCTTAGTCCACAGGGAATTGTTCGCTGCTGTGGTGTGGTGGGGCCTTCTTAAATAATATTAAAGTTTCATGTTTGTTGTTTGATGTGAAGTCAAAATTTGATGTAATGTTTGGAAAATAGTTATTCATCAATGCTTGAAAGATCCTTGTTTGGTTTGGAAGATTTGGGATGGATTAGGGTTTTGGATTGGAATAAAAGGTCAAAATAACTCTGTAGCAAAAGAAAAAAAAAATGCAATTTGGGGTGGGTCCCTGGAACGGGGTGTTGGGTGTGGCATGGAAAATGCAATTGGTTTCTTATTTTAAGGGTGAATTTAGGGTGTAGAGTAGCATTGAGACCACGCCTGTTCTATAAATAATGGTTTAAGAAATTTGGGTCATTATCAGCTCAAATAACAATGCTCTGGTTTTGTGCAGAACAGAGTCCCTGTTTTCATGGATTATGTTCATTGATCAACTCCAAGAATTGAAACGGACAAACTCACAAAAATTGACCTAAGTCACACCTATATGTAGAATACTAAGTTACTTATTGAATATCTTGGACAATAGAACAAGATGTTGGTAAAATGTGTATGTGTTCATTGAATTACGTGAACGTGATGAATTTCCAAAATATTCAAACCAACCAAATTGGTTTAGTTTTTTGGGTTGTTTGAAATAGACAAGGGACAGTTTAGTTAGTTCATTAGTTGAAAAATAAAAATAAAAATTGAACCTAACACTTGATAGCCAAAGTTTTGAAATTGATTGGTCTCTCTCTTTCTCATTCACACTCTTCACCTACAACAAACTAATTCTACTAGTCAAAGCTATGTCATTCGATGTTAATTTTGTGAGCAAATCAAATGGTTGTCGAATGTGACGTGAACTTGTATTTGATTCACATTATGGTAGGATTCATGATATTTTCTTGGTGGGATTTATGAACGTTAACTAAAGGCTTTTTTGTGGTACAAATTGTGTTTAAAATAGTACCAGGGTTAATGATGTTTGGTTGTTCTTTGAAAATTCGTAGGGTTGTGTTTTTTTGGTATATGTTAAACAGAACAGAAACATTTTAATGAGTTTATTTTAACAATCTCAACTAAATGGATCTTGAATGGGTTAGCTCCAAATAGAAAAGGTTCTAAATTCAACCCAACTAGCCCAAATATAATTCTCTGTTTTCCTTACTTAAACAAACTTACCCGTATTATTGATCAACAGTTGCAGATGAATTTGGTTTAAGATCACATGTGTCTTTTATAGAAATTGCATTAAGTGGATTATTCTTAAACCAAATTGATCACACTCTAGATTATATATATACTTTTTTTAAAGCACAGCATAGTAATAATGACGAGAATTTTGTGAATTTTTATACGAAAAATATTTCACTACGAAATTTTTTTTATGAGTTTAATTTTAGGATCATTTCAATTTTCCTTTTTAATTTGTATGAATAGGTCTTATTTCAATTTTGGTCCAAGACCGTAAAAGCATACGACCGTAAAAGTAATATTGATTTATTTAATTAATAATTTTTTATACTCAAGAAATTATTTCAACCCATTTAATTGCTACTTTTGTCGCATTCATTGAAGGAAATATAATATCATTACTAAGAGAGATGACATATAATCCAAAAACACTCGCTAATAAGAGTTCATAAAATTTATTAAATTTTTTTAGCCAAGAGATAAGAAGCTATTAGTCACAACATTGTGTTTTGTCTTCTTTCCTATCTCTAAGAGTCCATTTTATCATTTATTGTCAGACCTCTCAGCTTTTCGTGTCCATTCATTACCTATTAAAATTTTCCATTTAACTTGTATTTTATAGTATGCCTCGAACAGTTACTTAAATAATTTTCTTAATTTAGTGTCCTGAAATGTTATTAAATGCTTTAAAAAATCACCTTAATGTTTAATTTAATTTTTTTAAAGGTCACTAAATGATTTAAGAAGTTACCTTAATTTTTAATTTAGTATCTTGAATGGACACTAATTTTTTATTTTTGTGTTGAAAAACATAACAGAGACTTGATGAAGAAAATATGTGTAATTTAAAATATGTTTAATTGAAAATTAAAAATTAATTATTTTCTTAAAGGATTGTTTAATTTTGACTCATTTATTTTTGTGGTTGTAAATTATAAACTTGATCTTGAGTTGTATTTGAGAAAACTATAGAATTATTTGTTGTAGATTGTTATTGGTGGAAAGGAAAGAAAATTCAATTAAACTACTTCATTCTTATATGTTTGTATGTTCAAATCTTATTTTCACGGAGCTCCATTTTGGTAGAATTTGCATAACCTTTTAATGTAAATTTTTACTATGCAAAGCATCGAAATAAAACCATTTTAAAAAAGAAGCAGTACAAACAACACCTAACTATATCTGAGTTTTATCATCTTTCTCTATCTCAAAATAATTGATACTTTAAAAGTTTAAATTATAATTAAGTTTTTTTCCAAAATATAGTATAATTAATAATTAATAGTATTTTTGGTAAGTATTGTTTTAATTTATTGTGTATGCATCAAGTGCATTCAATAAGGAATTACTTCTATTAAATATGTTTGTTGATGAGTTTAGATTGGTTATTGATTTATTTTTATTGTTTGTTGTGTCTTTAAAATATTTTGATAGTCACTAATTTTAAAATTTTAAAATATATTAAAATCATCTCTTAAATACAAAAATTGTATGTTTTTAATGAACAATAAAAAAACAATATGACAAAATTAAGGAGATAAACCGAACTCAGTTTATGTAACTCAAAATTAAGTTCATCATATAATTGATTCTTCTGTATATTATGAGATGGATCACATCGGTATCATAACCGAGATAGCAATTTCGTTCTGTCAGTCTCGAACTTGAACGAAATTGCTGGAAAGCAGAGCGTAACAGTGTCTTATTTTGTGTCGATCGACAACTTCAATTTCAGTGTCCATTTGGTGAAACACGTTCGTTTCCTACGAGAGATTGCCCAAAATAAAGAACAACAATAATTGCAACCCTTTTTTTATTTCCTTTTATGATGTACTTGCGAGCATAAGACAAATAGCTTCCAGCCACAGACAAGTTATGATGTTAACGAATGAAGCCACAATTCCACTTTTCTCCCATAATGGTCACAAACTATAATGAAAGGAAGATTTTTTTTTTTTTTCGTTTAAATGGTGTTTTCACGATTAATTTGTGTATATAACCAATTAATAAAGCTTTTTTAATGATACAGTAACATATGTACATCTCTGAGTAAAAAATTTCGTGCCTCTGCGATCGTCACATCATTCAATGAAGAATCGCTCTCCTAACTGCGCCGCATCCCCTGATTTAAACTCACAGTGTTTTCTGTGACTTGTAATAAATTTAATCAACAGCAAAACATACTTAAAAAATATGTTGAAAAATACATTATTAACCTTTGTCTCCGACAATCTGTAAGTTGTAATCGGTGAATACTAAATTCACTACAATTACCTCGTACAAACAACAAATGGCTAAAAAGCATAATTGAGATATTGAAGATATAAGTAAAATCAGTAAATCTGTCTATGCCAGAACTGTTTATGGGGGAAGAGGAAAGGAGTATCCAATTACAACCTTAATCTGTGGAAATAAACATCCTTGTCAGTTTAATTACATCCCATTTGACTAACTTAGTGAGCAGTAGAAGGATATATGATATGATATGGATGTTGAATATTATTTACCTTGAAGAGTTTCTTGCATTCCTTGTACTCCTCTTGATAGATTCAATTCTCTGAAGCCTTATTTGCTCTCTGAACTTGGCAATGAACTCATCAGCTTTCTTATCCACATCTGGTCCTTCATCACCACTTGTTCCACTAAAACCACTATCTGTTTTTGAACTTTCTCCACCCTTCCCTTTTCCCTCCTTCTCAACCATGATTCCTCCTCCCACATCTTCATCCTCGGTTTCCGTGTCGTCTTCATCATCCTCATCAGATTCCACAAGTACCTTCTCAAGAAAGCTTTCTTTCTCAACAGGCTGTGACACCAGAGGCACGCTTGCATGCCCCATCAGCCTGTCACTTCTAAACGACGTGCGTTGCATGGATTGTTTTTCTTCTTCCAGTTTTTTCCCTGCTGCCATGTTTTTCTCACTTGTGAAGCTTCTCTTCAACTCTTTATCCAAGGAAGGTCCACCATACCTTGGCTTCATGGGTGGGGGTGGTGGAGGTGGAGGAGGACAGGATTTGTAGAATCCCTTTTTTCTCACTAAATCCTCTGAGTTTTTGGCAAGTGGTTCTGTTGATAAAGAAGACAAGGAACTTGCTCGAAAAGAACGTGAGGTTTGAGGCTTCGGTGGGCGAGATTCTTCCTTTGAAGATTGATGGGAAAAGGCATCGTCAACTTCTTCTTGCTTAGGTTCCATTCTTCCTGATCTAGAACGCCATGGAATGGGAGAAGGAAGCACCACGCTCTCTTTCTTTTTGTCCTCAGCTCTTGCTCCTTCAACTTCTGCATTTTTATTTGAATTGCTTGAAAATCTTTTAGAAGATGTTGTCGACCTATTTAGAGATTGAACACCAACATCAACATCATCGGCTTCAACCTCTGCTTTTCTATTCGAGTTGCTCGAAAACCTTTTGGAACTCATTGACCTGTTTAGATATTGATCATCAACATCAACATCACCAGCTTCAACTTCAGCACTTTTACTTGAATTACTTGAAAATCTATTGAAGGTTTTTGACCTATTCAGACATTGAACATCAACAGTAGGACCATCAGCGTCCACAACTTCTCCTTTTCTATTCAAAGTGCTTGAAAATCTTCTAGAACTCATTGACCTGTTTAGAGATTGAACATGAACATCTTTATCATCATCAGACAAGCGAGACTTCAAGCTTCGAATGGGCAAAAGCAAAGGCTTGTCCCCACTCTGGTCATCAAAACTAGAAAGCTTTTTCAACGGTTGAGCAACCACAACCACAGGTTCGTTCCTGCAGTGTTGGTTGCTCCACGTTTGGACTTTGGTTTCATCGGACTCCGGCGGGTTTTCAGCCTCGTCGTCGAAGAAGGAAGAGACCTGAAGGAACTTAGAGACAAGAGTTTGGGCGGTGTCGAACTTGGAGTGGTTATTCTCTTTCTCTGCTTCGTGATTTCGGCGACTGAAGAGGCCGTAAGAGATGGCGACACCGACGAAGAGAAGGTGGAGGAGTTCCCAGTTTCTGGTGAGGAGTGATTGGTTGATGAAGTGAGGAGCTTGTGAGGGGAAGAGGGGGAGGATAACGAAGAAGATGAGAAAGAGTGCTGCTTTATAGAGGAAATGGTAATAGAATTTATTAGGGTCTTGTTGGTTTTGTTGAAGGGGTAACTTTTGTTGCTTGGTAGCGTGGATTGCAGCAGCCATTGCAGAAGGAAGAGAGAATGCTTGGTGAGAGGTGGAGAAGAAGGAGAAGAGAGTTTACTTGGAAGAAGAGGTTAAGGAAAGATGAAGGTGCAGCGTCAAAGACAAAATGTCAAGTGTAGCCTCACCTTTATTCCGTTTCCCATGTTACCTTTTAGCCCTTTCGGTTCCATCACAAAGATGCTTTGCCTCCTGCAATCTCATTCACTAACATCAAACTTACCTTAGTTACCATATCAAATTTTAATCCGGAACCCTGTGCATGTAGACACACTTTGTTTTTTCTTGAAACTTTTCATGTATTCAAAAGTTTTCTGTGTCTTCAATTTTCCCTTATTTCCAAACTTTAATTTACACCGATATATGTTTGTTAGAATAGTCTACGTTTTACATTGAAATAAAATGAAAAAGTTAAAAGCATCGTGTTAAGGTTTTTTGTTCACAGTGATGTCAATCTTTTATATGTGTGTGGGTTGGACTATATTTTATTGGTGTTGTATTTTTCTGATAATCTTATCTCGAAAAACTCAACAGTTTTCGATCATCCCTTGAGACTGATTTTGGTGGCTGGAACATGATCTGTTGGTACTCCTTTTCTCTTAGTGTGAACTGATAATAATAGCTTTGAGCCATGGTCCCTCATACTACCAAAAAAAACTCAACCGATACCTTTCTTAACTTCCCTTTGTTTCTAGAAACTTAAATTTTGGTGGACATGCATATCTTATAAATTTTACATGAAGACACAGTAGAAAATTGGCACATGGAGCTATATGCTGAACTCAAATGAGCTTTAATTGGTTTGACCAGTATTTTCCCCCAGTGGTGCTACAGGTTGATGGAATAAAAGTAATCGCAGAGAGAGTGAAACGAAAACAACAATTTGTTGAGGTGATGGTCCATTAAAGCAGAACATATGCACAGGGTCCATAAAAGCATCGAATCGATTTGCCTACATCTACTGTTGCAAAATGCAAGGTGCAAATTATTAGCGTTGGAATTTCTCATCATTCTGCTCCTACCATGCCTTTCATTTGGATGGAGCCTGTTGGGTTTATGTGACAAGAGAAAAGACAAGTTCCACACTTGGATTAGCTCTTTAAAACTGTTATAACTTTATTCCAAATCATCTATAAAGTGTAGTAAAGTTTTATTTTATTTAGTATATTGCTTTTAATATAAAGAATTGCAGCTACGTTAAGTTTTGTTCTTATACTTATCTACTGTTTTTGGCTGCTGTTGGATTCTCTTAAAGTTTACGCAGTGACTCAAAATGTTCCCTTAAAGGTTACGCAGTGACTCAACATGGATGCAAAAGTAAATGGAATAATTAGCTGATCTCAGTTAGGGATTTGTTTAATGATGCCCTCATACACAGGAAGAAAGAAATCTCTTATCAAAGCGATGAGTGGGAAAGTTCTAAAAATGTTAGATGATTCATCAATGGTGACTTGTTCCATTAGTGTAACAATCACTATCTATTAAATATTTCTTTCTATAAAGTGAAAGACAATGAAGAAAGTTGAGAATGACTATAGAATTGTGGATCGTTTAAATTATTTAATGGAGATTAATTTTTTAAGCCTAAATTCTTTCAAATAATAGGGTAGGTTTATCTATTTAAGACATCCTTAGCCGTTGACTTGTTTATGTTGTTTATGAAAGGTATGTTAGAATTAGGTTGAACATTTGTTTGTAGATAGCATGTTTGTTTAGTGATGAAGAATGAATGAAGCATTGCATGAGAGGGTGGGAATACATTTGTTGGCAATGAATCTGATTCCCACCCAGCTGCGTTTGAATATTTCAAATTCTGAGAATAGAAAAGGGTTGAGTTAGATGCTCTTTACCGCCACACCAAGAAAACTCAATAAGGAATATTAAGAGACACACACATGTAGATACCAAAACAATCTCGATAAAACGAACATAGTAGAAACAATCATGTGATGCTTCAGTTGTGTTTTGCTTCCATTTTTTCATTTGGGACACGTACAAAAAACAGCAATAAATTAAGTCCCAGATCAGATATAGTAATGAGACAAATCCTATTTTTAGATAAATTTTAATAAATATACAGTGAGAAAAAAAAATCAATTACACTTCTGATAAATCGGTTTTAAAATATGTGATTCGATATTTATGGCAATAAAAGGATTAGAATCATATTTTAAAATAATTTTCAAAATATTAAAAGTAGAATTTAAAAATTTAAAATTACTGTAAAAATATTATTTTACAGAGTGGATATTAAGTTATGAATAAAAAATTATTATTAATGGATAACTCGAATTATGTCATATTTTTAATTAATCTTTTAATAAATTAATATACTTTTTTATCCAATTTATCGCCGATACCGTCAATAAGTAATACAAAATAGTGAATACTTTAATTATTTTATGTTTATAATATTTTTAAAGTTTTTTTTTTAATTTTGTGATTAGAAATGTCAAAAAAATTCGTACTTGCAGATATCAGTAAATAAAATCCACAACGGGTAGAAAAGGAATATTATAAATGGATACCGACGGATAACAGGTACGACTATCTTCTATATCCACATATTAATAGGACAAATACGGGTATCAGAGTATCCATTTTTTTATCAACAATAAAAAATGAATATTGAAAAAAAAATAGCACTTGGGTGCATTAATTAAGGGTGGCAATATGGACCTCACAAGTTGGGTCGGCCCGTAGACCTGCAAAAATAACGTGAGGCGGGCCAGGATGGTGAACTTGCAGGCCATATTGGCTCGGCTTGTAGAAGCATGTAGCCCGCTCAAGCTGGTACGTAAGCCTACTTAACTGAGCAAGCCCGTAAGCCCCGCTCAGTTAGCGAGACGGGCCGGTCTGCATTGTGCAGGCCAAATGCAAGTCGAGCCTAAATGAGTCGGGTCAACTCGGATTATCATCCCTATCGCTAATCCTTTTACAAAAAAAAATGGAAATACAAACATAGAAGTTGTTTAACTCATCTAAGGCACACAATGAAGAAGTATGTTGTCTCTATATTTTTACAAAACAAAATATCCATTCAGTTTCAATTTCAACACCCCTGCACCGACTTGATGTGACTAAAAGATGCCTTACAAAAAATAACCTTCAACTTGTGACTTCTACAAGTATTATAAGAGTGATCACTTGTTGTTTAAACCATTTAGTGTGGCATATATGGTTATATTTTCTCCTACTTTTATTTTTACACACCATTCACAGTATGATAATTTTACTTTGGGAATTTTGTTTTCTATCCAGGTCCAAACATTTAATAGAGCTAAACAAAAAACTCTTTGTATCAACCTTATTTGACCTAAAAATGGTGTTGTTTCTTTGTTTCCATATATTCCAAACCATGGCTACCTAAACACTTATCCAAATCATATTTTCTTTATTTTTCCATTGTTGTAATCCAAACTCTTGAAAGTGTATGGGTATGAAGTGTTATACAATATTAATTCATATATTTTAAAAGTGGGAAGTAACATCATTAATTTAAAATTTTAAGAGGTTAATATCTTAAAATTTTAAACCAATGATGTTAGTCGCTATTTTAAAAAATTTTGTTCTAACTTTAAACTAACTCTAACCCTAAAAAAAATATTAAATAAAAATGTGAATTAATAAAAATATCATTATAACATTTATATAAAAATTAAATTTGGTCCAAATTTAGAGAAAAATAAAATTATTTCATTTTAAAAAAATGGAACTAAATCGTACAAAAATAAAAAATATAAAGACAAAATTGAACATAAAATTATTGACCTTGACATATGACAAGTGATATGATGTTGGTTTGACATGTGAACATTTTTTTAAATTAAAAATAATTAAATAAATTACGAAATGACATGTTACAAATATTATTCATCGTTTATTAATTATTTAAACGACATGCGCAACAAAATTGAGAAAAATTGAAAAAAAATATTAGGACTAAATTGAATAAAATCTACTCAGCTAAGGACCAAATTAGTATTTAAATCATATTTGTTTATATAATATATATTTGTTTTTTATATACATTTTAAAACCAACATACATAAATTATAAGTTTTGAATCATTTCAATTTTTTTTAGTGTGTGCTTGAATGGATATTTATATTAAATTTTAGACAGTTAATTAGAATTTAAACTGAGTTTTAAATTAAGCGAATTATATTTGAAAAAAACTAGATAAGAATGAATATTATAAATGAATATCAACACATGGCAGATACAAGTATCATAGTATCATTTTTTTTATCGTAATAAAATATTAATTGAATAAAAAGAACACTCAGGGTGCCTCGACCCTTTTACAAACAAAAGAAAATATGAATACAAATATAAACATTGTTTAACTCATGTAAGGCACAAAATGAAGAAGTATGTTGTCCCTATATTTTTACAAAACAAAATATCTATCCAATTTCAGTTTCAGCACTTTTGCACCAACTAGTTGTGACTGAAAGATGTCTTACAAAAAATGACCTTCAGCTTGTGACTTCTACCAACATTATGAGAGTTGTCACTTGTTGTCCAAACCATTTAGTGTGGCTTACAAAGTTCTCTTTTTCCTGCTTTTGTATGTACTTGTACCTATATATATTAATCTAAAAAAAAAGCTACTCCTCTAGATCAACATATAAACCTTATGCACTAGATTAGACTTAAACACCATTCAGAATATCATAATTTTGCTTTGAAAATTTTGTTTGTTATCGAGATCCAAACATCAATTTGAGTTAAACAAAAAATCTCCTCTATCAACCTTTTTTGACCTAAAAATGATTTTATTTCTTTGATTTTATATATTTTAAATCATGATTACTCAAACACTTCTCCAAATCATTTTTTTTTAATCCAAACTCTTGAAAGTGTTGTATAGATATGAAATGTTATATAATACTAATTCATATATTCTAAAGATAGGGTCTAACACTATTGGTTTAAAATTTTAAAAGATTACCACCTTTAAAATTTTAAACCAACGATAATTAAAAACTTTATGAAATTTTCAAAATAAGGATTAAATTAGTATTTAAGTCATAAATATTTATAAAATATATATACATTTGTTTTTTATATACATTTTTAAACCAACATAAATAAATCGTAAGTTTTGAATGATTTCACTTTATTTTTTTAAAGTTTATGCTTGAATGATATTTATATTAAATTTTAGATAGTTAATTAGAATTAAAACTGAGTTTTAAATTAAGCGATTTATATTTGGAAAAAACTGTACTGAAAGTAAGTTTATAGAAAAAATTAGTTAGGTTTTTCAACCAACATAAAAGCTTTTCAATAGACACGTATCTCTTACTTAAAATTGATTTTTGAATTAAAACCCTTTTGAAACATATTCCCAACACCACCAAAAACGTTGAGAAACAATTAAAGTTGACCACATATATATACTTTGTAAGGTTCGAAACTAAGCACTTGTTATTTTGTAAAAGAAAACAGCTAAGAACTTGATATAGGAAAAATCAATAAAATGAATATCATAAAATTAATTTCCACCAAAATTGTGTTGATACGTAAGGAATGCGGAAATATAGTTAAGAAAATTAATGTAATTGTATCAATGAAATAAAATGGAAAGTAAGAACTAAATTAGAGAGAAATTAATTTAAAAAGCTTGAAGTGTAAATAAGATTTGGGCGAGAAATTGTGATGTCTTATGAGTATCTGTCTCTTGGTTAGCAAACCCACCTAAAAGGGAAATCCCTAAAAGTGGTGACTTCCATGTCATTCTTTCCGAGATTTTCACCTTCCTTGCATCATAATCGTGTTTTTTCTCTCTCTCTGATCATTTACTTTCGGGTGCAACGGAGTTTGTTGAGAGAAAGGGTCATTTTCCGATTCTCCTAAATCTTGGTTTAGAGATTCCAGTTCTCAATTTTCTCTCTTCTTCGATTCTTTTCCCTTAAAATTTTCCTTTCTCCGCACAATTGTTTTCTCTCCGTCTCTCATCCATTATCGTCGTCCCGAACAATCAACCTTTTATGAAAGAAACGGGGGATTGTGAAATTATAATTGTGGTTCATGCGATGGGTATTTGTTAATTAGTTTTTTTTACTACTTGGATATCCTGTAATTTTTAGAAGTGAGTTATGCATATAGAGGAATTGAAGGGGGCTGACGCAGAAGAAGGTGAGGAGGAAAGAGGGTTGACGCTTGTGGGTTATGATGCAAAGAGGGTGTTGGTTGGAGCGGGTGCTCGTGTGCTATTCTACCCAACCCTTTTTTACAATGTTGTCAGGAATAAGATTCAGGCTGATTTTCGATGGTGGGATAAGGTTGATGAGGTATGATTTCTACTTCTGACCTTAACTATGTATTGTATCGTGTTACGTTATTTTGTGTCTGTTTGTTTTCCTCTTCAATTTAGTTATGTCACAAAAAAATGAAATCCAAGAAATTTAATGTGTATGTGTAGAAGGGAATTACTTGTGGGTTAAAATATTGTTCCATAATCTTTCCAAATTTATTGAATAAGCCTGTTATGTGATTCTTATGCTTCAGTTTGGTCATGTGTAATGTAATGTTTAGTTGTTTTGCTCTGAGTGTTTGCCTATATCTTCAATTTGAATGTTTTACATGCATTGCGACAAATTTAATGTGTAAGTGATTATCTACTTACCGAGGGAAAGTATAAACTTTGTCATTTTTATTAACATTGATTGAATATGTCAACTGTGCTTTATCATTTTTTTTTCTTGTAATGTTTTTATTGAGATGGTGATGCAACTTGTGGACTGGAGATCATATCTTGTGATAACATTACCATATATGGAGAAGGGTATTGTGGTTTACAAGATCTTATGTTTAATACAGGAAACTCTTCTTAACTCATTGCATCTATAATGTTAACTGTGAAGCCATTAAATGATTATACTTTAGCGTTGAGAGGAGGTGTCTCATTTTTCTTTTAACTTTATGACATTCTAAAAATTGGTTCTATATAAACTTGTCTTTTGTTATTTGTGGGACTCGAGGTTGATCCTATTTTATGCACTTAATTTTCAGTTCATATTGTTAGGTGCTGTTCCATTTCCTATTGATGTTCCACACTTGAAGGAGCTTGGTGTTCGTGCGGTCATCACATTGAATGAGTCATATGAAACTTTGGTTCCGACAACATTATATTATGTGAGTTTGATATGTCTTTTTATTTCTGGTTATGGTATTAATTAAAGGTTGATTTTCCTTATTGTGTAGTACCTACCCTTCTAACTAAATCCATTTGACTACTTTATTTTATATCTGAATGGTATGGAGTTATAAATTTGTAACTTGTGAAATTTGAGAGTTAAGTTCATAGGTTTTGTTGAAATAGAAATTTGACTATGATTAATTTCCTCTGTTGTCTTTGCAATTTCCAAAAGGTTTTCAGACATTGACTATGAAATAGAATACATATTATGGTTAAATGAACCAAGTATACTTGGAAATGGTTTATGGTTTACCAGATACTAAACCCTGAGGCAACTTGTGAATTAGAGGCAACATTGTTACTATTAACCTACAACATTTTTTTAGTTTAATGCTTGTGCGGGTATCTTGGCTTTTATGATAAGTTTAGAATATAAAACTTTCACGAGTGACATTAATTTTACTGTTAATCATTTTGTGTTCTACAGTGCAATGTGCTTTAAGATATATCGGGTCCAACACTTATTTGTGCAACATTGTGTTATATTTTAGTTGCATGGGTTATATATAATATATTGGGTGTTATCGTGACTTCAAAAATTTATTTATAAAATTTTCTATTAATTTCTTCTTGTTAAACTTGACAGACTCACGGAATTAACCACTTAGTGATCCCTACTAGAGATTACTATTTTGCTCCTTCATTGCGTGACATACAACGTGCTGTGAACTTCATACATGGTGAGTATTATGAAAAATGATTAACTATAATGATCTCTGGCCTTTTAGTGGCATATTCATGTTACTTGCTTTATGTGGAACAAAATTGATTATTGATTTTAAGTTATATGTAAAATGTTGCATAAAGTGACCAACAGAATGGGAGCATTATGCATTAATTTCAGTATTTGCATGTTCAACATTTCTTGTTCTTTTATATTGTATTCCTTTTCTGCATTTTGAAGTCTTTCTATCACTTTCCTCCTATAAGTGAAAGTGAAAAAAAAGGGTAAAAAATTATTGTGTTTAGAAATTATAAAACTCAGTTAGTAATTTGGCTTGCAATTTCACTTCATATATAATTCAGGTAATACACCGTTTGTAATTTTTTGACCTTTTCCATTTCTTTTTTAATGAAGAAAATGCATTATCTGGACGCACTACATATGTGCATTGCAAAGCTGGACGCGGTCGCAGCACAACTATTGTTATTTGTTATCTGGTTGGTTTCAAAACTTGAAAATGAGGGTAGAAAAGATCAAAACAGAGAAAGAAAAGCCGTTTGTATTGTTACTGGCTAACATAGTTCTTATTTGTTGAACATGTGCGTAGGTGCACCACAAAATGATGACTCCTGATGCTGCATATGCTTATGTGAAATCAATTCGACCAAGGGTGCTTCTAGCTTCCTCTCAGTGGCAAGTAAGTGTCTAGTGTATCTTTCAATCACTGTCATTATTGGGTTTGAAGTTTTAAGGACTTCATATATTCAATTTACCTAACATCTTTTGGATAAGTTGGTCTATTAAACCATGAAATAGAACTGTATATTTTCTACGATTTTGGACTGAAAACTTAATTTTCTTTTTGAAAAATGATTATACTACTGTTACTCGTCAATATAATTTAATATCTGAAATTTCAGGTTGTCCAAGAATACTACAACCATATTATGGTGAGGAGGGCAGTTGGATGTGCTCCTTCAACCAATCTATTGGTAAAGGCTTCTGAAGGGGCAATAGGTTCACAAGATCTTGTGATATTTGATGACAGTTCTGTAGTCATGGTAACTGGATCAGATTTAGAAGGTTACAACCCAAGTAATGAATCAAGAACTGTGGCAAGTGAAATATGGGCAGATTTAAGTGTTGTGTATCGTGTAAGAGTTGCGGGAGAAGCGGCATTTCAGAGAATATCATGCCTTTGGCTACGATATGGTACTACTAACCACAATACTTTTACTGCAAAACCAAGCAATCGTCACATTGGAGAAATTAATGTTGATATCCACATGTACTGAAAAATAAGCCATATTTTTCCTTCTTTTTTTTCTTTGTCTAAAAGTGGTGTATATTTTGGCAGGCCTAAATATAACTTATTTTCCCCTGTATATTCCATTGTTTGCTCATTACTCAAACAATGTACCTTGTTTATATTGATATAATGTTTGGGTATCAAAGGTAGTCATTCCAAATTTTAAGAAAACCTTGTTGAGTTGCATGCTTATCATGGATGCAGTTCTTCGAAAAAATTATAAATGTTAAAGAGGGCTATGAAATTACACTTGTGGGAGTATAACTGGGAATCTTACTCCATTTGTTTTAATTAAAAATGTTATGACTTTTCTATGTTTTAAGAATTTAACTTTTCACTTGCCATAATTTGAAATACAACCATCAATGTTTAGGTTATTCCCATCTTTTCTTATGCTCCACCCATCCCTCATTTCATGCTTTTTCAATGATATATTTTTGGGGATTTTGTTTCTTAATTCATAAATATTTATTAACAGCCTTTATGGTTGTCAAATATCCCTTGAGCAGTTCAAAGCTTCCTACTTGGTTGGAAACTACTTGTTTTATGAATCAAGATTAAGGCTATCCTGAGTTGAATTCGAATATAATAAGATAGATTGGATTTAATTGGAAGGAGATGAAAAGGATTCGGGTTTTTTCATTGTTTGAAATTCGAGTTTTATATTAAATAAAATAATGATTTTATAGAAAATAAATGAGCTGTAGCTTTTTTTGTTTTAAAGTTGTCTATTTTAAAAATACTATATATTGTATTTGTTTTATACTCATCTGCTACTTTCTTAAATATATCATAATTTATATAGTTTTTATTCTGATTGGTTATTGTTATTCTAAAATGTTTGATGCCTGGGAGAAAACAAATGAAAAGAGGCATAGGAAACTCAGGAAAATGATGTGTGAAATAAATCTTATTCCTAATTAACATTTCCCTCACTAATTTACGAAACATAAATAGTTATATTCCATCTCCTACCATCCTTCTAAGCGAGACCTTTCGGAAACTAATGGAGTGGATTACATCGACATATTATGGTACTTGAGGTGCTTATTCTCTTTTAAAATGACAACCATTATCAATATAATCCATTCATTTTCTCATAACATCAAGCTCTTCACCTACAAATATTACATTTCTCACTAGATCGTTTATTTAGTAAAACCAATGTGTGTTTGCTACAAAAATTAACGAAACTAATGCCATATAACCTTATAAATATTTAACACAATTAATATTAGGAGGTTATTTTTACGATGTACTTCTTCAATACTAATTTATAACCATCTTCCATCAATATCAAAGAAGAATAACAAGAAGTTACATTAAAAAAGATAACATTGTTACACACGAGAATTGACAACATGCTTAAATAATAATAAAAAAAAATGTATCTTAATTAATATTACATCTACAAGAGAATGATATCATTTAGATACATACATAATCATACAAAGAAAACTATCATTTTTATAGTATAAACAGGGTTGGTAAGTGAATATTTCATTTGATAAAGCTTGTTACACCTTGAAAGCTAATTCACAAATATAGTAAAAGAAAAGAAGAATAAGATTAGTAAGTAATAAAAGAAAATCACAGGAGGTCTCGTGCAAGAGTAATTGGTTTTTCCGATATAATGGTGACATCTCTACTATCCGGACTAGTTATCAGATGGCGATTCGAAACCTCTTCTTCACTCTCATCTGACTCACTAAGATCATCATATTCTGATCCTTCATCTGTAATGATATATAGATGTTTAAACCCTTATTTCTATGACCTTCATTAAATATTGTGATTTACAATGTCAAAATCTTTTGTCTATTTAACAAACAAAATTGTAATCTTGATATCTTACCAGAAATATCAAGATGTTCAGGGAGATGTCTAACAGCAGCAACCTGAAGGCTTTCAGGCAGAAGACAATTACAAAATGAACCTGGAATTTTAAACTCAATGTGGTCACATTATAAGGACAACATTATACATATTATATGAACATGTCGAATTCATAGTAAGTAAATAATGAAGTAAAGAGAATCCTCACCGACACGAGCCAATCGATTTATCCATGCCGGAATAGGCTTTCCGGTTAGTTGTTGGCAAACTTCATCCGTGAAATGGTTGCAATTCTTAGCAATCAAATGGTAAGTGTCTCCATGATATTTTGTAGAAAGACATTCTATGAAAGAGTGAAATTCTTGATAAGACATGTTGGTGCTACCTAACAATATTGAACGTCTGAAGATGAAACCAGGACAATTCCTAGGTTCAACCTCGAATATACCACTTGTTGGATACTCATGTGCTCCAAATCCATATTCCATACCATGCACTGTTATTCATCAAACACAATTTCCTGAAGTCAGTTTAAGAGTTTATTCAAATAACAAACTAATACATCCCAAAACTTCATCATTAATTTATTGAAAAATGTGGTTTACAATCTCATAATATACTCTCAAAATAGTTTTTTAATTAGTAGTTTTTACATGCATTTTTGTAATTACAGATAAGGTTTTTTAAGAAAAACATGTCATTATGAATGTTACATGGAATTTAGAAAAGAATCATTTCACTAATCTTTTGGAAGTCCTCACCTACAAATGGATATAGAAGAATTGTTTTATTCTCAAATTCAAATTTATAATTCCGTACTCGTCTTTTCCTTTTATTTATGTTATCTTTGTAACTTCACGAGATTTTTAAACCCTTTTCTTTTTATGACAATTTAGTTATTAAACTTATGTTCAATGATTTTTTATGAATAGTCTCTTATTAAGAACTATTTTATAATTTAAATATTGTAAATGAAAAGTTGAAGTTTAGATAGTTCCCAATCAATAACCCTGAATTCTTAATAATAGAGATTGTAGAGATGGCAGAAACAAACCTTCTATGCCCGAATGAAAAATTCCAACTCCAAAGAGGTAAAGATAATTGTTGGCAGGTGTAAGATCATAGACATTGAGATGCACCATGTGACGTTTCTTTTTCTCTTTATTTTGCACCATTTCCAGGCTCGAGTTCATGGGGAACTCCGACATTGTGTCTGTGTTTTCTCCCTCACTTCTTTCTCAATTCCCCAAATTTCATTCCGACATTGTGTTATGCTTTCATCTTCTTCGCCCTACCAAGAGAGGCCTGAAAAATTATAATTAAAAAAACATCATCTTTACATGCACATCAAAACCCCTTTTGCAAAAGTATAACACACGAGATAAAAAAAATTATCAAAATTGTTGTTTTTTTCGTACTAAGAAAATGCAGACGATATTAAGGGTTTGTGTGGCTTTGTTGAGGAAATGGATAGGATAAACATAAATCTAGAAAAATGGTAGATCCAAAAAATGAGAAAGAGGAATGAGGAAAATATGGAGAATAATGAAAGAGAGAATCTTACGAAGGGGGAAGAGGAGGAAAGTGGAGGCAAGGAAGAGGGTAGAGCTTGAAAATTCAACAACAATTTGGGGCGCAATTTGGAGAAAAGAATGTGAGGTAAGTACTTAATCATGAAACCTGAATTAAAAACCTAGAATCTCAGATAGCATTTCTCTTTGGCTATTCCTTTCTCACCAAAGACAGACAAACAAAAAAGTGTTTTACGTTTCATGAGATTTAGCTTTTCTTTTTCATCTTTATTAAGTTAAGTTTTAATTTGGTTGCGTACTTTCTCTCAATTTTTGGAGGTATTCTTAATCTATATATATACTATTGAAAATTACAAAATTAATTTATTATTTTCATAAATGTTTTTTAAAAGCCTAATCAGTTCTATTATTACTTATTAAGTAGGCTGTTTGTAAGTTATTCTGTTAAATAAATGACGTGAAATATTGTGTGGCAAGCAAACATTATATGAGATATTAATTACATTATTTATTTAACAAGATCTTTATACATAAGATTCCTTTATTTATTTTTTTCTCCATGCAAATTTATTTCTATACAAAGGCAGAGTATGTACATGTAGGATGGTAAAACGGATCAGTTTGATCCGTTTTGATCCAGTTCATCTATGGTTTGTCAAAAACAAGTCGGATTGGACTGGTTCGTCAAACAGAAACGGACCAATAATTATATTTTGTCCCGGCTAATGGATCGGGCCTGACCCTCCACTTTTTTTTATTTATTTTTTATTTTTTTTATATTTACATATAAATTATTATTAAAGCATATTTAATCAAATAAAATATTTTTAAAATTTTTATTTGACTAGTTAATGTTTTTATTTAGATAAATTAAAATAATTATTAAATTTACATATTAAATTATTCAATTATAACTAATAATTGAAACTTAATTTGTAGGTGTTAATAATTTAAATTATAATATTATTATATATTTACATATTTAAAAAATATAATATAAAAAATTAATCTTTTTTAATTACTTTTATTTTATTTAAAAAAATTTAGAACGGACCAACGGGTCAGGACAAACTGGTCCGTACTTTAACTCATTAAATTGATGGGTCGGACAAAATGGACTAAAACAAACTGACAGGTTGAAATCTTCAATTCAAACGGTTCTTTTTAACACGGACTGATCCATTGAATGTAGCTTGTTTTGCCACCCCTGTGTAAAGGGGTCTTGCCTCCAATTTTTTTCTGTGTAAAGTTGTTATATATATAACGTGTTTTAATTTTGATAGTCACACTTTTATACTATTATGTACCAAATACATTTTCTTACAAAATTAACTAATTGCACAATTTTTCTTTAGAAAGTAGAAAAGATAAATATATTCTTTAGTTATATGTTTATTAGCGAAACACAATAAAATTGAGAAGTGACATGTGCGATTTCGGTCCCTATCATGACCCTACTTGCATTAGTTAGGAAACTATATAAAACTTGTATGATATTGATCTTACTCTACTAATTATTTTTGTTGTTTAAAATTAAAGAATGATGTGATGATTGAATATAATTTGAATTAAGAGCAAAAACTACAGGCTGTCCAAAATTATAAGCAATGATTCTGTCCGTCCAAGATTGTATGAGAATTGAAACTAAATAAATAAATAAATATTCACTCATTGATTTCTGAAACAAAACTCACATCAAGTCACGTGGCATTGCCTTTCTGGATAAACTACACCTCACCAACCACTCACACTATTCTCAAACCTCACCCACTGTTGGAAAATCATGTACTAAAAATAATTTCTTCAAGCGGAAGCACACCTACAAATAAAAGCAAAAAAATATAAATAAAAATACACAGAAAATTTAACGTGGTTCGGCACCTCAAGGCCTATATCCACAAACACTCAACAAGAATATTATCACTCAAAGTGCAATTTTTTGTGGACCAAAATTGCAAACCCTTCATAGTGCAATTTTTCTGGCAAAAACTGCAAACCTTCTAATGACACACAACTACCCAAGCCCCTCATACACCCAAGAGATCTATTGTGTTGTGGTAACAACTCTAAAACCAACTCTTTACTTTTATAGTATTTTTCTGCTGCTCTCTTCTTCATATTACTCGATGTGGGACTTTGGTGAATACCCACTTGAGAACCAACATATCCTCCCTTCACCAAAAGTCTCACTGCTATGAAACAAACATTTGACACACCACCAACATATATGCTTGAACCACTCTTGGCACTAGTGATCCAACAAATATGCTGGAACCACTCTTGTCACTGGTGATATGCACAGACTCACTGATGATGACAATCTTTCCCATCAACGGCCCTCACCGCTTTGCACATCAGACTCGTTGTCGGCAACTTTTACATCATTGTCACTAACAATTCACTGATACTCAAAGGGAATCCATCATAACGCCACCTTGGTCAAGCCACGACACGGCCACAACACAACGACGCAACATTGTTGACGAAGCATCGCGTGAGTCATGCAAAACACCACCATTGGACATTTCGAGCTCCACACTCACCATGCAGATCCAACATTATCAAACATCGCAGTCTACTGGACACAACAACACAGATTTGTAA
>Ga0214543_1005590_pt1 | contig 22962 bp, 8 predicted proteins | sample CNSS2metaG_FD_160094 | JGI IMG/M metagenome (GOLD analysis project Ga0214543, IMG submission 160094) | Root nodule microbial communities from cowpea collected in UCLA plant growth center, Los Angeles, California, USA - CNSS2 | ecosystem: Host-associated > Plants > Roots > Nodule | place: USA... | reverse complement strand
TCAGACAATGCTGCAACCACAGAGCATACTAAGAAAAATGGCTCTGATACCAATTGTTAGGAACAAGGCAATAAAGGAAAGAATAAAGGAGAGAAAAATAGACACAGAGAATTTAACGTGGTTCGGCGTACAATGTGTATGCCTACGTCCACGACTACACTAGGAAGTATTTGTATTTTTGGTGTATCTTAAAGCTTTACATAGAGTCTCTTATATAGTAAAATAGAGAACTACATCTCACTATTCTAAGCGAGGTGGGACTAAATCAAACACCATAATACTAACATATATAAAGACCTAATATATGTTCAAAGAAGAACTAAAAAACAAAAATATAGAATAAACTACTCCCTTACATAAACATGTAATGCAAGAAACATTGCTAAAAAATTTATCCTCGTTTCGAGGTAACAAAAACATATTGATCGAGTCTAACATTATCTTTCATTTTCTTAACAAATTCAAATTTTACATTCTAATGTTGGAGATATCATTCAATCTTTAAATTAACTATTATTTTTTGTAGATGCTATATGATATTAATTTTTCTTTTATTTATTTATTATATGAAATGAAACTTGGTGTTAGAGTAATGTGAAATGATCCTACGCAATGTTCCTTTGTGTGGATGACACTGTTTGTGTATATTTGCACAGATGAATTTGTGGCAACGCGTTTGTTCTTTTCAGCAGATATGCATAGATTTGCAGGCGCGAATTTGCGGGATCCATTCCATCTTCGCTTATATGCCCATATTTGAGTATATTATAAGTAAGTTCACCAAATTAACCTTGTTATTTTTACCAAGCACATGAACCAGGCTTTTCTCTCATCGTTCGAAGTTTGAAGGTGAGTGGTGGTATTGTTTACTGCGAACATGCATTGGTGTGTGTGTGGGTGAAGTGAACCAATGGTGTGATGGTGTTATTTAACGGCATTTTGCACCAGTGTGAGTGAAGTAAACCGGTGTTGGTCGTGGTTGTGAGGGGTGGCGCACCAATTACATAATTGGTGCGGTGATGTGTGTGTGTGGCACCGATTACGTAACCGGTGGTGGTGCAATGAAAAAAGTGACACCGGTTACGTAACCGGTGTTGTGTGTATGTGATGAATTTTTTGAACTTGTTTCGTGTTCTTTCAGGTTGGTCGAAGTTCATTAGGTGCTTCATAACTGGTCAAGGTGGTGGCCCTTGTTGACAGTGTCCGTTGGTCGTGGACATCACCAGAGTTCAAGCTTGAAGATTTGCGTAAGTTTAGTAAAGCAAGTTACTCAATAAAGGTTTTGCGCTAGTAAGATGGCTTACATAGGGTGTTTATGTTGGCACTTGAAAATATAAGTGGTTATAAGTGGTTATGTTGGCACTTGGATCATCTCGACTATCGGCCCAACCTACCTTGGTTGTCATCCCAGATCAGCCTCGTCTAGGTTGTGGGATTGTTTGGGTCTTCAGGATGGGTCGGACCGACCCGTTTGGATCAACGGGTCAGAATGGCTCATATGGGTCATCAGGGTTGGTCCCGCCTATCTGGGTCGTTAGGCTGACCCGACTAATCTAAGTTGTCGGTCCGACCCTACCCATCTGGGCCGTCAGCCCTACCTGTTCCGTCTCCGCCTTTTGGTCCGACTCAACTCTATTCAGTCTTGATTTTCGGTCATGACCAACCCGAGATGGCTTGACTTGATCTTTTACTCTCATTCAAAATAGTACTTTTAGGGAGGCCTAATCCATCTTAGCTCTGGTCTTGACACTTGAGAAGGAGCTTTTGGGGACTGGATTTTCTTTTACCCCTCATTTGGGACTCTCTAAAAGGGACTTAATGAAGAGTCGGCCAAGAGCCAAATTAACACCTCTATTTATATTTGTATAACTTATTGTACAATGTTTCCATAATTAAGAAGGTTTCTTACGAATATTAAAAAATCGGTTCTATAAGTCATTGGAAGAAAGGATCGGTATTTGGAAATTTTTTGGTGAAAGGACTGGGTTGTTTTTTCTCATACTACCGAGGTAAAATTTATGATTAAAAACTAGGAACACAAGGAAGAGAGAATAGAGTAATCATTAGAAAATCTCCAGAATTGATAAATAAAATTAGCTTGAAATGGGAAATTTAGAAACATTTAGAATATGTTCGTATTTCCGTTCAACAAGAGCATTTTGTTCTTATGTTTCAATACAAGTAGTTTGATATATAATGCCTTTAGAGCTCAAGTAATCACTGCCTTAAATCCCACACCATTATAAGTTCTAGCACATTAACAATTTTCTGAAACTGAGTTTTACATATTCAATAAAATTGATCAAACAAGTTTTAGCTTCAGCTTTCTTTTCATGGGAAGTAACGAGGTAAAACTAATATGATCACCAAATATAGTAAAAAAATATCTGTTGTACCCATTTATAGAAATGCTAGAATATGGTCTCCGAATATGCACATGTATGAGATCAAAACTATTTTCAGCATGAGAATTACTAGAAGAGAAAGAAAGTTTTTTTCTGTTTAACAAGATGGCAAGTATTGCAAATAAAATCTTAACTTTTGCATTGTGTAGCATGGAAATTAAAATTGACTTCTAAATTATAGAATTTAGATTGACTAATCTTTCATTTTCATATAATTCTGAATTATATAAATTAGAAATTATTTTGTTGTCAAGGATGCAATGTGCAAAGAATACAAGAAGCTTACTTTTGAGAATAAAAGAACCACATAGTTCTGGTGCACCATCCTGATAAAACAACTACGTCTCCTACAAATTAAGATAATCTTGTCTTTCAACCAACTACAAGTTCTATTGTAATAGATGTAAACTACAGATGCCTAAAACGGAGAAAACTGTAAGTGCCTAAAACTGTTTGAAAATTGAACATGAAAATAGTGGCATAATGGATGATTAAATTCAACAAAGTAAAACTAAGAATGTAAAGAAGTAAACATGACATACACGTTGCAACAGCTATTTAAAAACTGGAAAACAGGTTGCAACAGGTAAAAAATCAATGATTACACTTGATTTAACTTAACTAGCACTAACTAATCCTACAAGTAACTCAATTAGCAGGTCAACAAGTAAATTGACTGTTCAAGCTCCTTTATTCAGCTCCAATCCAACAGGCCCGCAGGTGGCATTGCTTGAACTGAAAGTGTTGGCAACTTCCTCATCAAAGCAAAACATAATATCCTTAATAATGAATGAATAGATACATAGTAAAAGCATAAACCAAGATAGAAGCAAGTTTATTTTAATCTTAAAGGTCTGCAAAAGCATCACTATACAAGATTGAGATCCTAACTAGGTCAGCACCTCAGCTTACATAACTCATTTGCAGTACAGCAAAAACTGTATATAAATGATCTCTATTTTTCAGTAAGCTATCTAAAGGAGCCTTGAAAGGGGGCTTTTGCCCTATAATAAACATTTCAATTCATACACAAAGTTGTAAGCATCAATAAAACTCTACACAGATTATAAAAACTTGTCACCCAATGTCATTAAAAGAACTGCTTCTATAAAAGCCACAAAAAAGTACAATGCACAATCAGGCATGAAACAAACACAAGTACATGGTTGTTCAGATTAAGTGATGATACAACAGATGAATAAGAAGCATAAAGTATACATGCCTTTATTGCAAAAAGATCACCAGTTGTTCTCCTTTTAGCCAAGAAAACCCTTCCAAATGCTCCACGACCAATAAGATTTACAATTTCAAAGTCAACAACGGAGGTATGATCCCTTGACGAATGGATTGGGCTTGTTCTCAAGCTGCCAAAATGTGATTTTTACAATAATGAAAGAAATATGGTTTCCCTGAAGTACAATACAACAATGAAGGCCCTAAAGGAAAATCATATTTGGGCTCTGACCAACATGAATGGGTAATATCAAACAGTTAAAAAGAAAACCATCAAGATTTTAGACATAGGGAGGGAGGTCACCGTTTGGTCTTGAAAGACAACGAAATCATTGATTTCAACCCCTGTACTAATCAGTTAAACAAATTGTATAGTAAAAATGCAATGTCAAAGAAAACAGAAGTTCTATAGCGATCAAAATACAGGGTACACAATAAAAAAAAATATCATCTCCACATCCAATATACAACAAGGAAAGCATAAGTTGAGGGAGGTCACGCTCCTCTAATATATGAGGTTTCACCTTTTATGATTTCAACAAGCCTCTAGAGATCATTTCAAGAAGGAGTGTGTTTGCCTTAACAGTCTCATCCCTTTTAGAGAGAGCCCTAATCATTATTTCAAAAGTTACCTCATTAGGCAAGCAACCATTGTCTTCCATTTTGGACCATACGGACAATGCCTCGTCAAACAAACCTTTTTTACAAAGACCATTGATCATAATACTATAACTCCATACATCTAAATGGTAGCCTTTAATTAAAAGATCTTCAAAGATATCTCGTGCCTTCTGAAGTCTTCCCCCTATGCACATTCCATGAATAAGTATGTTCCAGGTGTACAAATCAGGCTGAATTCCCTTTAACGTCATTGTCTTGAATAATTCAAATGCCTTGTCTAGTTGATAGCTTTTACACAAAGCATGTAACAAACAATTGTAAGTGATTACATCCGGTTGTTGATTTCTATCATGCATCTCATCAATAAGATCCCAAACATGAGAGATTCTTCCAATTTTCAATAAACCATTGATAAGAGTAGTGTAAGTCACTGTATCTGGAACCATATTCCTGTTATGCATTTCCGGGACGAGATCTATGGCCTCACTCACCCTTTCCATCCTACAAAGTCCATTTATAAGAGTATTGTATGTCAATATATCAGGAACCACATTCCTCTGTTGCATTTCCTGAAAGAGATTTATGGCCTCATCCACCCTTTCGTTCTTTATGAGTCCATTTATCATGATATTGTAGCTGCAAACTCTAGGACTCACTCCCATCATGGTCATTGCACTGAATACTTGTTTTGCATTCTTCACGTCATTAACTAAGTAATACCCATCCAATAAAGCATTAAAGCTAAAAATATCAGGTCCCACATAAGCTTTCACCATCATACCTAACACATTCTTGGCTTCTCGTAGCTTTCCCTCCTTACATAATGCATCAATCAATATATTATACGTATAAACATCTGGCCTGATGCTATTTGATAGCATTTCATTTATGAAACCAAGCGCTTCTTCTAACTGATTCCCTAAGCAAAAGCCATAAACCAGAGTATTATAGGTAAAAAGATCAGGAGAAATTCCCTTGACACCCATTTCAGAATACAAATCATAAGCTTCTTTTGGATGTTTATCTTTGAAAAGACAGTCAATAATTATGTTGTACATTACCGTTGATCGACTTTCAATCGTTCTGAACAATTCGACGGCAGCTTTAATTTCTCCCATCTTGCACAATCCATTGATGAGAGTCCCGTAAGTAAAGTGGGTGACCTGAAATCCTAGTGCTACTACTTTGTCATGAAGGTTGAGTGCTTTCATGACCTCACCCCTATCACAGAGACCTCTGATGAGTGTATTTAAGGTTACGGCATCTGGGTGATAACCCCGTTTGAGAATCTTGGCAAATACAGAGAAAGCGAAGGCCATTTGATCCAAGTGGCAGAAACAATTGATGAGGAGGGTGAGATTAGCAAGGTCAGGGTGAATTCCCTTGAGCTCCATTTGCTTGATGAGAGAAATAGCAGTAGGGTACTGCTTCATCCTCACAAAGAATCCCAAAATCTTTCCAAATTCGAAGATGGGAGGAACATGGCGCTTATGAAGCATGCGATTGAATCTTGAGATGGCTTCGTCGAATATGAAGGTTCGGGAGTGAGAGTGAGAGCAAAAGCGGGAACTGAGAATTGGAAGAAATGGAAGAAGAGAAAATCTTAAACTTCTTGAGAGAAACATCTTTGCTGCAAACAATTAGTTTGATACAAGATCGAAGTTAGGTTTTCAGCACGAATAACAAGTGTTCGTATTACGTTTTGCATATTATTTACCAATTTATCTATAACTATATATATATATATATATATATATATATATAATATTTTTTAAAATATGTTTAATTATTATTTTACTTTTGATTATATGTTGAAATTATAATCTTTTAAATAAACATTTTCTGTATGTATTACAACAGTATAGAGAAAAAAATTAAACTATTTATGTACTAAAAATTAATTACTCCACAGCATAGTTGATTTTTTCTTTCTTTCTTTCATACAAACTTATATTATATATTAGACTTTGAATATAGAAAATAATAATGCAAATACTGTATTTAAATTTTTATAATTTATAAATAATTATAAATATTAAATTTTAGCTCATCAAAATAAGATAATAAAAATAAATATTCACTATAATATATTTTGGAAATATTTTCAACTATATTTATTTTCACTCCTACCTTTCACCAATTTCAGCGTCCATACAGTGTTAGACCCTAAAATAATATATTCAACTTTGCTGGTCTAGAAACATATTAACCGTTAAATACAAAAATATAGACGTTCAAATGCAACCGATGAAGAAAATTAGTGCTACTTTAATAATACGCGACACTTCTACGATTTTTCATATTTAATTTTTGTATATTTCAATAAATATCAGAAAAAAATAGTGTTATTTATCATTTTTCTTATGAATTTTGATGACAAAGTAGTTTATTTATGGATAATTAATATAAATTTCATTTTTTTTAAATTATAAACGGCCATTGTAAAATCATAAACACAAGACATCCTTTTCAAAACTCATTATTTTCTATAAACCTTCATCTTATTCATTCAATTTTTTCTCATATTTCATCCTTATCGTGATCAAAGGTCAGGGATGTGATCGTTGCAGAGTTTTCTTTAAATCCAACCAAACAAAATCTTCGCTCGGGTAAGTCGAAATTTCTATTTCTTCAATGTCCAATCTATTTTGGCATTACGTGCAACATTTCTTGTATTTGCATGTGTTCCTAAAATTGTTGTTTTCACTCTTTGTTAACTAGTGGCCTTTTGGTTCAGTCCGATCATTGTTATGTTGTCTCTAGGTTGATGATAGAGTTTTTGTGAGTTCGAGGACAACTTGAGAATTCTTAAAGTTTTGGACGATCTTTGAAGGTGAGAGAAGCTAAACCTTACTTCTTCCATGATGATTTATTTTGAATCTCTAGTTGTGTGTTGATGTTGTGTTTGACAGCTCAAATTGATTTGTTGATGTTCTTTGTGGGTGTGAGATGAAAATTCCTAAATTTCATGTTTGGGTATGTGTGGGTTGGAAAATTTTGTGGTTTTGTTGAATGCATGTGATTTAAGATAAATTCGATGGAAATTGAGATTGTAACGGGGACATTGAAATGTTTCTGACTTATATAAGGCTTAAATGGAGTTAAGGTTTATTTGTCATCCCTAAGTTTAACTAAGTTAAGGTTTGGTTGCCTTAGGTGGAGATGAGAGAAATCAGGTCATGTTTAGCCAAGTTGAGTTGGGTCTGTGTTAGATCGAGAAATTAAGTTGAAGTCATGTCAAATTAAGTTGGATTGAGTCCAACTCAAATTGAGTTTAGTCTATTTGGACCCTAGTCAGGTCGAATCAATCTAGACTCAAATAGACCCAAATGACGCAAACCAAAATATGCATTTTAGAATGTTAAGAATTTCAAATTTGTATATTTTAAGTCGAATTTGAAATTATTTAATTTTAAGTAATCCAAATACATTATCAAAATTGTGAAGGTATTTGAGTGAAGAGAGTAGTGTTACACTTTTAATAATCTTCTTGCATTTGTCATCCCCATCATTGTTGAAAATATATTAGTTAACACGAGATGTTTATACACACTTAAAAGAAAATTAAAAATCTTAAATGTGATTTTTGAAAAAATAAACATGTACAAGTGATTTAATAATAATGATGACAATAATAAAAAAAAAATAATACATCATACATCATACATTTTATATATTAGGCAACACTTACATGATAATGAGTAAAAAAATATTGTCTAAAATATGATGATTTATTGAGATGTGACCATGGTCCTACAACAAAAGTCAAAGTTGAAGACATGGATGAGAAATCAATATTTTTTAGATTTTACATTTGTTTCAAGGCATGTAAAGATAGTTTTGTGTTATATCGTCCCATTACCGTGTTGGATGGTTACTTTTTGAAAGACAAGTGTGGGGGAGAGTTGTTAACTACAACGTCTTGGGATGCTAACAATCAAATGTTGTCGCTAGCATATGCCATTGTTGAAGTAGAAAATAAAGAAACCTGAAAATGGTTCTTGGACTTGTTGATTGAAGAACTTCGGGGTCCCAACATTTGTGGGGCATGCATATTTATGTTAGATCAATAAGAGGTATTTTTTATTCATTTGCTATTTCGTATTCATTATTATTTAAAACAAAATGGGTGAATAAATAACTGCTATTGCATTATGATCTTCAAAATAGGGTTTATTGCCTGCAATACATGAACTTTTACCAGGGGGCAGAACAAATATTTTGAATGAAACATTTGTATTCAAATTTTAGGAAAAGGTTTAATTGCAAAAAATTGAAGACTTTAATGTGGAAGGTTGCCACAAGCACACACCTTATGGCATGGGAAATAGAAATGAAAATTATTAAAGACTTGAATGAGGACACTTTCAAATACCTCTTAGTTATTCCCCCAAGGTTTGTCTTCCACACTTAAACAACATTGTACTTATTTCGTGAGTTTTTCGTCAATGTGTAACATTTATCTGTGATCGAAACAAATTTTGGTCCAAATCTAAGTTTACAAAGTCAATAGTATGTGATACACTAGTGAATAACATGAATGATACATTTAATAGTATGTTTGTTGATGCAAAGAGTAAGCCTGTTGTATCAATGTTGGAGGATAATAGACTATGCATGATGAAGAGGTGGACAACCAAACGAGAGAAGGTGAAATCTCTATAAGGTACCATATGCCCTAAAATCCAGAAGAAACTTCAACTAGAATCACAAAAAACAAGATACTGGACCTCTAAGTAATATTTAATTTTCAAGACTTATGTCAATGATATGTGTATTTATTTAAAGCCAATATATATTGATTTGTGTATTTTCATTATTTCAAACTTGGACAGGAGAAAAATTAATTGAAGTAGCACACATGTCAATGATATGGGACAAGTATACAATGAACTTAGACACACAAGACTGCAACTACAAGAAATGGTTGATCACTGACATCCCTAGTTGCCATTCACTTGCTGGTATTAAGTTCTTAAACTTGAATGAAGAAGAAAATATACCCCTCATTGGTTCATAAATAAACTTATGGAGAGATATGTAGCTCAATCATCTTCCATGTGAATGGATAATTGTTGTGGTCCAGGACTTCCTTCCCTGATGTGTTACTCCCACGAAAAAGGACTTTGCCTAGGAGACCAAAGAAAGAAAGAAGGTTGGAATAATGGGAGTTGAAGAAGGATGACACCTAATTAAGAAAATGTGGTCATAAAAAAATGCAGGAATTTTCGTCAACTTGGCCAAAAAAAAAATCTTTGTCCACAACTCCCTATAAATCTGCAATCCTCACATCCAACGAATCTACCACTACAACCAACTTAGCAATATGAAGTTGTCTAAGTGAATGTTTATTTAGTGATATTTGATGAATGTATCTTGATTATAATGTATTTTGGATGAATCTGGGTTATGTATTTTAGATGAATCTAGATTATGTATTTTGGATGACTATGAATTTTGTATTTTGGATCAATTAGGATTATGTATTTTGGATGACATTTTCTTCATTTTGTATATTTGGATCAATAAGGATTATATATTTTGGAAGAATATGGTGTATGAATTTTGGGGAAATTATGTGATGTATTTTGCGAATTGAGGTTCATTAATTTGAGTGTTATTTGTTATTATCATATAATTCAGAGGTTGTATTGTTATAGTGATACATTTGCATTCATTCATTACATAACTGAAACTTCCTACATCCTTAACATCACATAAACAAAATAATATTATTATCAAAAGACCGACTACAAGACCATAACAATTACAACCCATTAATTTTTCAACATAAGTGACAACAACACTATGTTGATTAAACCAACAATACAAATCACTCCTACTAATACCAACAACCACTTTTTGGAAATCCTTAGTGAATTGTCAAGATTTTGTATCTTCCTCCTTTGCTCCATGATAATAACATCTCTTTCATCAATAACATATTCAAAGCATCATTTGAAAAAATTTACACCACCCAACATCTTCATTACCACTCCGATATTCAATAGAAAAACAACAAAACAAATAGTAATTACCAATATATTTTCATTAAATGAAACATTAGCCAAAAAAATTGGAAAACATTGAATCTAACCTTGTAGTTAGCACATTCCCAAAACTTTTTACCCATATTATTTGAAGTTATTGTCGTTCTTAGAACTGCAAGTTCTCCAAAATCGCAAATGGATGTTAACCTGAGAACCCTACACCCACCATTATAAGACGAGCTACCACTTCACTACACACAACTATTACAACAAGATGAAGAAGACTGACCATTACTTTCAAAAAAAGATAATCTCATTTTCATTTAAAACTCACGAACGAAGCATGTAATACTTAAAATGGGTCACGCACGATAAAACCCTTCCACGTAACATGAATATGACACATGTTGTGCCATTAAGAATTTAAACGTTACCCCAAAAAAAATTAATTGAATAAAATTGTCGAAAATCAAGACTTGATTGAAAAAGAAGAAGATTGAATTGACAAAACTAAACAAAAATAGAGATTAAATAAATATTTTAACCAATAACAATTTACAATTGGTTTGTGAATTAGACTCTAAATTAGTATATAATATTAATTATCATGATTTTGACTACGAATCTAAATTGACCACTAATTAATTATAGACTCCTACCATGTTTCTTTGTATTAAACTTGTTCAATTGAACCTAATTTAAATTGATATTGGTTTAAAAACCAAGAGGGGTCTTATTAGGCATTGTACTTGCATTTAGCAAACAAGTGTTGTGATTCCTTGCTTATAGAGAAAGAGGTAAATGTTCTCCTCTCTTGTACTTAATTTTGGCTTCAATTTTTTAATCTTAATAATGATATACATTATAAGAGTTTAATATTTAGTGTATTATTGTATCGGCCATGCAATTATGTATCTGCTGATATGATTTTTAGAACAATTATTATAAAAAAAAAAAACAAGAACTTCAGCATGAACACTTATTTGTAATTAAATGACAATGTAAAATTATTTTATATAGTCAATGGATAACTTTTTTTCTTATGACAAATTTTTCAGACAAATAAGGATGCTATAAGAGTAAAAAGCAAAAGGGACCAAACTGATATATATTAACTTTTAAGTCACCAAAATGGATCTTAAATGGTTGAAGAGAAATTTTACTTTGGTATCCAAACATTACAAAAAACATTATTTGGGGCACATTTTTGTTTTTGTTGTTATTGATGTGTTAGGATAAATGGAAAAGAAATTTTCCCTAGTTCCTTTGGGGGTGTGGATATGGGGGAGAGTGTGAAGATGAATTTGTGTTGATTTGGGTAGACGAATTTGTATTTTTTTTGAATGGATTTAGAGAGTAAAGTAAATGGATTTGAAGATAAGTTTTATGAAAGTTAGTGAGAGATTTGATTGATGTGATAGATAAAATTAATTGTTAAAATAGATATAATTATAAAGTTACCATAATACCCTTGTGTAAAAAGAGATTGATTTTTTAATTTGATGTTCTTAAAAATAAATTAAAATAATTAATTTGAATAATAAAAAGTATTAAAGTTATTTGAAATTTTAAAATAAAAAAAAAAAATTTTATGAATGTAAAAAAAAATTATACAATTAAATTTTAAAAAAAATTATACATTTAAATTTTAAACAAAAGTTATACAAAAAAGTTAAAAAAAAAAAACACACACACGACACTAATGTCGTAACCGATGTCAAACTCTTCTATGCAAAGGATCGGTTACGTAACCGATGCCATATACACACACACACACACACATGCACCGCACCAGTTAGCTAATCAGTGCACATAACCTATCCACCACGCGACTTCATCCCACCACACCCCACCACCTCCTTCATCTAAGTCCGCCACCACAGCTCACCACAACCCACCACATCCATCATCTTCCTCCTCCACCACACCCATGCACCTCCTTCATCTTCTTCCCCATCCATGGATGCACTCACCATTCACCAATGTTATCAATTCACACACACCCACGTTGTTTCCCCAAGTTTTAGAAGTAACACCATCACTAACCTTAGAACGATTTATGCACCACATTGAAAGCAACAAACATTCACAATTACACACTCCGACAGTATATCCATTTTAAATCATAGGGTGTGGTTCGAAGGAATGCACAATTGAAATGAAGGAAATCTTGTCAGGAATCTCTTCAGCTGATAGATGCATGCAAGCTCATGAATCTAGCAGGCAAAGTAAACAATCATAGAATCATGACATGTGAGAAAGTTACATGAAACAAGAAAAAGAGGGGCAATTTCGTAATCTCCCTTAAATTATACGAGTATCACCATATTTTGGGGGGATGATTTAAACCATCCATCATCTAAATCTGCTATCTCATTTCAATTTAAATCGTAGGACGTCTTAATTAACTGAAATTCGTACTCTCAAATTTATTTTAACAGTATGTATCCCTCAAAAGAACACCGCATAAATAATGAAAGACGGTATGTTTTTTTTGTTCTTGAAAAAAAGCCGAAGAAAAATATGTCATTTGTAGAAGTTAGTTGAATTAATTTATTATTAACGTGTTGGTAAGAGATCCTAAAAGGACAAAAATTAATACTATGATTTTTTTTGTTCGGATTAACACAGATTGGTTTATTTTTAATTTCAAAACCTACAGTAAAAGCTGTTTTTGTCTTTTCATTATGGTAACATAATCAGATAATGACTTAAGATGATTGTTGTGATGATTAAAGTAAGAAACTATATTACCCAGAAAAGAAACAAAAATTAGATTAAACCAGTTTTTACATGATTAGTTAAAAAACAACCTCGACCAATAAAAATATATCTACACTTTTATTTTTATTTTTTTAAATGTTGTTCATATTATATATTAAATGTTATATATATTATTAGTACTAGCTGTCACTGCCCATAGACAAATCGAACCCACCAACGTTTTCTCGTGAAACGTTGAGCCATTAAAATAATAGAAAAAGTTTTGATGAATAAAACGTTAATTAATATCCAAACATGTGAGTCCAAAGTCAGAAAATAAAGGACAGTACTTAATTAATATATCCTAAATATATATATATTATATTTTTTTTTTCAAAAGAAGGGACCAGAGGCACACGTGTCAAATTGGCTTAAAGTTATTAAAATAGAGAATTGTTTTTTAGTTCTAATAACAAGACTAAACAAATCAAATTAAAATTGAAAAAGATAAATTTAATTTTTTAAGAAAATAAAAACACACTTGTTCTTTTTATAAGAGTTATGCTTTTAAAAAAAATTATAGCAAATGTGATTTTTTTAATAATAAATCAAGCCTTGTGAGAGATCTCAAAGTTTATAATTTAGTAATACCCAATTTGATAAAAAAGAAAACCAAGTAAGTCTTTAATTTTTTACCTTGGTCCATTGCAACACCATTTTCTAATTAAGAGTTGAATAAATATCTTTTGTGGACATTTTTGTTTTCTATTAAGGGTTTAATTTTTGTTCGTGAAAAATAAGATGTCCTTCCTTCAGTTTTTATTCTTTATTTTACTTATCAGTTGCTATTTCATATAATTAACTAGTATAAGACCCGTGTTTACGCACGGGTCCTCTTTTTTGGTGTTGTGTGATATTATTAATTTTGTTTTTTGTTACATATAGTATAAATCAAATAGAATTATCTAATAATTATAATAATGTTTAAACATTATTCGGTTTATTACGTATTTAGACTGATCATATTCTGATCCAAAAGAATCAGTTCCATATGATGACTGGTATCCCGGTTTTGAACAAACCACAAGTCTTTTACTCGAACAACAAGTTTCAACGTTCTTTCTTCTCATTGATATCTTTGATCATATCAAATTTCCTCGTCATTTCCAAACCTTAACTTTCGAAACACAAACGTCAGAAAATGTGAAAATCCATACACAAAATAATGACATAAACTCATACGTACCTCACCAAACTGGAAAAAGACAACTCCTGATGAAACTGGGAAAACCAAAACGTAGACAAAAGGTACTGAGTTAAAACCAAAAATCTACAATAAATACACAACACAGAACTTAAAAACAAACAATGAACTGAAACTCATACATACCTCAACAAACTGGAAGAAGACAACTCCTAATGAACCTGGGAAAAACAAAACCTAGACAAAATGTACTGACTTAAAAAAAATGCAAAACATCTTCAATATTAATAACAACAAAACTAAAACCCAACAATATACTAGAAACAAACGAACCTCACAAAACCCAAACTCCAAATGTAAAACGATATCAACAATACATACCTCAGAAAGTGGAAGAAAAAAGAAGCAGAAACGCAAACAACGAAACAAACAACACAACACATCTGTATTTAAAAATACACAAAATTTGAAAGTATCTGAGCTGAGAGTTTAATGCATGCAACATCAATCAACTCATGCACAGTAATCCCTCCATTAACCCTCAATCAGGCGGGAAATCGTAAATTACCTAAATATCTATATAATAAGATATAATCCTGACTGCTGAAGAGGGTTTTTTTTCGTGAAATACCAGTGCACTTCACGGACAATACTCAGAAGGAGTTAAAGTGACCAAAAAACCATTAAATTGGACACGTGTCAGTGAAATAAATAGGGGTATTTGAGTATTTTTCAGATGTGTTTGTTTTCATATATTTTAGATATTAGAGCAATGATATTTTGATTACTAAATTTTGACAATTTGTTTTACAGTATGAGATGGTATTTTTAAGTAGTTTTAGAATATTAAAAATGAGAAAATAAAAAAATAAAAAACCACTTAAAAAATAAGATTATAAAAAAAAATTATCAAAATGTAGTATTAAAAAATTATTTTCCTTAATATTGAATCCTATCATGTTTCATGATTTTATATCTATGTCCTCGAATATAAACTGGTATAATGAATGAACAAAGTAAAAATTATGAATGTTTTTTTAATATCATATTTTATCGCTTAACTATTACTATTATTATTATTTTATAAATTTTACCATTAAATCTTATTCACATATTTCACCATTAAATTTTTAATTTTCATTACATATTTTATCATTATCTATTTTGTGGTTATATTATTATCTTTACACAATTTATTATAATAATTACAATAAAAAGATGTCATTTTTAAGAACATGTCACCACTTTATTATATTCATAAGACATTTAAATTTTTAAAAAATATGATAATAGGAAAACCTCAGGTAATAAAGTTTATAAAATAAGAATAATTAAGTGATAAAATATATAAGTAATTTCTTTTATCTATTTAATTAGTTTGACTTCGATTACATTTACATCCTTAGTTCCACACGTGAGCATCAGTGTCGCTAACCGGTTGGACCGGCCAATCATGATCAACATCACATAAAACCGAATCTAATTTAATCCAACGATCCAAACTCAACGATTCGAACCGGGTACACGTGCATTTTGTTTTTGCACACGTTCATTTTGTCCTTATAATGATATATCTCTCTTTTGTTCTCTCTTATATCTGTTTCTTCTTCTACCATTGTCTCTGCTCAGCGTCCATCCATTCACAAACTTCAATTTTTTTTTAATCTTTTCTCAAAGTCCTATTCTTTGGGTCACTAGCCACAGAAAAATTCTTCAGGGTCTCAGATTTTTTGTCAAATGGAGAGAGAATTTTTTGGCTTGAGTTCCAAAAACATGAAAGATGATGCTGCTAACAAGCCAAAAGACACAGGTAGCACTTTCCACAATTCTATACATAGAAAACTTTTCACTTCTCATGTTGGTTTGAACTTGAAGGTTCTGCATTAGCTTAGAAGTTAGAAAGCCAGAGCCTTTTTTTTTTTTGTTTAAAGTATTTAGAATTTTATTACTGTTGTTCTTTTTTGGATTGTTATGTTATGCAGGAGGAAAGAAGAAGTGGAAATTTTGAGTTTTTGGATGGCAATATTTTTCATTTCCATTTTTGGACATTTTTGACACCCCTGGATTATTTTCATACAAATAAGAAAAAGGTAATAGCTTGTATTGCTTATAAAAAAAAGAATAAAACATGAAGGAACAGAGGAAAAGAAGAGTGCTTTAGAACCCATGTGCCACAGAAAATATAGGGTGGGGGTTCTTTCTTGGTTTGCTTTTTTCTTTTAGCCTTTTTATCTTAATAGATAAGACCTAGAATTAGAATTTTAATTTTAAGGCTTCTAATTCTAAGTACCCTTTTAATAATAAGGGAGAGAAATTGAACCTATTCAAACATGAAGCTATAGAGTGAAGGCATTTTATCTCAAAGTTGCAACCTAATTATAATACATAACAACATTAATTAGGTGAAGTATATATATCATACATGGAGCAACTATTAAAGAAAAATCTTGATAAGTGGGGTAATGGACCCATTTGGCATTTTATGTTTTAAAGTTGATGTTTGATAGATGGGAATGGTGGGGAATGGCAAGTTGTATACAGTTGCCTTCATCTTCCTTGGGTGTCAGTGTGTTGTGAGAGGGTCAAACTTAGGTAGAGCGGTCGAAACGGGTAACCCAACTCGACCCACCACGGGATTGATCATTTAGTGAGTCAACCCAACCTGACTCACTTTTTAGCAAATTAAAAAAATTTGAACCCGGTCTGGCTCACCACGGGTTGGCAGGTTAAACGGGTTGACTCACGGGTTCACTTAATTAAAAAAATATAATATTTTTATGTTTTTTGAGTCAAAACTAAATTATAATTCTAATTAAAATCTAAATAAACTTTAATACAATCCAAGTACAAACTAAAATCAAAAAATCCAAATGATTTATGTGTTGGCTAAAAAAACAACCTAACATGACCCAAATATAAAGCCCAACTTAATAAAAAATACTAGTGTGACCCTTTTATGTGCGGGTTGGTGAGCTAACCCGGCTCACCTGTGGTGAGCTGGGTAAAAAATCAACCCGTATTGAAATTTGTAAAATAATTTTAACCCAATCCGGCCTGAATCCGTGGTGAGTCGGGTTGGCTTGCGGCCCAAATGATTTTGACAGCTTTAAACTTAGGTGACACTTATTTTAAGAGATGAAGAGAAGAGAAAAGCACTTTTGTGTACAGTTAAATAGTATGGAATTCAACAACTAAAAGTGAAAGGTTTTGACTTAAAAAGAAAATATTTATCTTATGAATTTAGTTTCTTACTTACTGTGTATAAACAAATTTAGAGTTGTTGTGGAAGAACAGTGTAAATACCTTTTTACTTATGTATAAACTATTTACTCTTATAACATTAAGGTGATTTTTAATTATTTGATACTGTAATTTTTTTTTACAGTGCATAAAAATTAAACTCTAATAACTCAGATTTTAAAACCAATAACAAAACTAATGGTAAAAGTGCTAGTAGGGAATTCTTGGTGTTTGTCACAATTTTTTTCTGAGAACCAGTCTTTGAGATTAATTTTCAGCATTTAAAACTTACTTTTTATTAATTTGTTTTGCTAGTTGGATGTTTTTATTCACTATTATTTTTGTCTGTCTGATATATGTGTTTTTTTTCATTGTATTTTAGACATTTAAGATCAGTATTTAGAGATCAATGATGATATTTTGTCTTTTAGAAAAAAAACATACTATTTCACTAAATTTCCGATGATAAATAATCTTTATTCTCTTATTTCACATTTTACAAAGAATAAGTAATTTACAGTAAAACTTCTTTTCCTTTAAAAGAAGAGAAGTGATGTACAGTAAGAGGGACATGAAACAGACATTATTGATTTATTAGATATGTCTGGTACATAATAGAGACGTGTCATTGGTTGTCTCTGGTGCTCTTTCTTCTATATTTTATTGCAGAATGTGTCACTTCTTTTTCTTGCTTTCATATTCATCTTATGATATGCATTATTTAAATGATGGAGACAATCTGGTGTATTTTAGTATTAATATTATGGATTCTGATGTATGAAAATCATTTAAAAAGGATAAACATGTGTACACATTTTTTTAACATACATTAACCGCCATTTATATTATATATCCGAGGTTAACATGTGCATGCGTGGTGCTAAAATAATATTTTATAGCCTTGAGAAATAAAGAAACATCTTCCACGGTAGTAGTGACTAGCTGTGTGCAACAAGGTTTGCATAAAATATTCTAAGAGTGACAGCATAAAATATTGTAGCATGATATAATAATTGCATTTAATAAGGTTCACCATTGAATAATGGTAAACTTCATGAGGAGTTAATATATATTTATATTTTTCTATGGTTTACAAATTTGAATTTCTAAACTGTGCCTGTTCAGATGCTGCCGACATTTATTATAAACTAAGATGGCCACACCCTCACATGTGAAATAATTAAATTATGCGAATAATAGTACAAGGACTCTGGCTTCTTATGATTAAAGTGCTTTTGGAGCTTCTATGAAATAGTTTTATTGTAGAGTAATTGTTTCAAGTGTTTCATTGCTGTTGCTGAAGTTGTTCTGAGCCATTCAAGTTCTTTGTTGTATCTTCATTATTTGCTAACATATTTATCTTTTCTGTGGGGGAAAACCGTTGAAAGATGACATATTCTCATTTGTTTGATATTGGTTTGCCAGAGGCTGAGAGTTTTTCCTGTAGATAATATCTGTTTTGCTCAGGTTCTAGTGAGCATGATGAGAGTATTTTTCTCACTAGTTTAAAGCACCTTGAAGATCATTATCATTCTCCTGTTTCATATAGTTTGGATTTGGAAAACAGTTAATCTTTTCTTTTAGGTTATACTTTTTACCTGTATTTACACATCTCAATCAAAGAGCTGAGCTTCTTTAACTTTGAGGTATCTATGATTCTATGAATGTGTTTTCTTATCATCTTTTTTCACAGATGGATTTTCTTTTGCATTGTTTCATTCATTTCTCATGAGCTTGATCTAGTGTTACATATACCATTTTTGTCCTAATTTTCTGCAGTGAGGAGTTCAGGAATGCAGTGGTCATTCCCAAACAAGGTTTCGGTTCTTCCTCAGTTCCTGTCCTTCAAGACCAATCAGGAAGACAGGCCCAGAAAGACTATTCTTGATCCACTAGCTTCATCTGGATATATGAACATGCCATCTAAAGAGGCTTTTGAGTCTAACCAGAAACCATTTTTGGGTGTGCCTCAGGTTTGCTTCTTCTTCTTTTTCTCATTAAAAGACGCTTTGAACTTCTTGTGAGTAACCAACAAAAGGCCTAATTTCATATTTCATAGAAATTTCACCTAAAAGTAGAACATTCTGAAACTATGGTGCCTGCATGCACCATTTATTCTATCTTATGAGTTTAGTTTCTATGTACCTTTTGTATAAATACTTTTATTTTACTCTAGCAACCAGTTAAAAGTAGTCATTGGTATGATTTTTAAGGTGCTTATTGTAAAAATACACAAAGTTATCATATATAGTGGCATCTGATCGGATGACATGATAATGTAAAATTGCTCTACACTGATTGCATGCACTATCTACTCCCATCTTATAATTATGAAAGGTATTTTTTTTCACTTTGTTTTTTGCATTTTTTTTTTCTGAAGCTAATTTTTGCTTATTTATTACTTTGTAGAGAAATTTGTCCATAGGCAAGCATAGTGCAAGAAACAAACAGGGAAGGACAGTTTATCCAATGCAATGCATTGATGCACAATCTGCATGCCTTCAGGAGGCAAGAATATTTTCAGTTTCCAACCAATCAAATCAAGTGAGTCCTGCTCTTCAATCTAATCTTGCTACAACCGGATTGAACATGGTCAATTCAGTCATAAAACCACAACCTCTTGGATCCAAATCCTCTGGCACACCTCTATCTGTTCTTCCATCAATAGGTTCCATTGTTGGATCCACTGACTTAAGGTATTACAGGTTTAAAACATCTAAAAAATTGTAATTTTCAATTTCACTGAAGATACATGCTCAAGATGTATGGAAGTGTGATGTGATCCTGATGAACAATGTCACCTCTGAAAATTGTTGTTTTTCCTTCAGGAATAGTTCCAAATCCTCTGGCATGGCTACTCAGCTCACCATTTTCTATGCTGGTTCCGTATGTGTTTATAATGACATAACTCCCGAGAAGGTATAGTTCTCTAAAGTTGTCTTAATAATTCTAAACCCTGAAGATTTGGTTTCTTTGTAGCCAACCTAACCTAGTGCAACAAAATTTCGTTTGTTGTTGTTGCCTTAATTCTGTTAAAACTTCGTATCAGTTTTTGTAACCATTGTCCACTATTAAGGAACCAAAATTGAAAAGGTTCTATTAGAAATTGCAACATTTGATGGATTTCTGAACTAGTATAGTAACCTTAAGGCAATAGGTGGCATAGTCATTGTATTCAATATTTGCAGTTTTAGTTTTCTGATTTTCACTTTCCATGACCATTAGGCCATGGATATCATGTTAATGGCTGGAAATGGGTCTGCTCCAACTCAGAAAATGGCAGTTTCCACAGCTAAATTGCAGACACCAGTTTCTATTCCCTCCAAAGATGATGGTTTCATTATGAGCCAATCCTATTCTCCCTCACCCCTCCCAAGCCCTCTCTCATTGACCTCTCATGTCAATTCTCAGCCAGGAGGAGGATCTTCTAGCTACAATAAGCTTGCAATAATAAGACCAATAGTAGGACCTTCAATTGCCCCTACTAACCATTTGGAGTCACCTATTATTGTTGGTTCTGGAGGATCTGCATCTAAGGAAAATGCTCAACCAGGTACACTCTACCTAGTTTCTTTTACTTTTTAGTCCTCTTTCTATTTTTGAGATAAATCATTTTGACCCCACAAAATATTGATGGTTCCATTACATTTCACCTAATACTATAGAGTTAAAGTATTCTTAATTACTAGTATTCCTCAACTTTTAGTAGCTAGTATCTTTCACCAGTTTATGTAAGGCACTGTAATGAACTGCAAAGTTTTGTTGTGTTTTCAGTATACTTGCCTCAGGCTCGCAAAGCATCCTTGGCTCGGTTTTTGGAAAAGAGAAAGGAAAGGTAATTGTTGCAGATGCTCAATTTAATTCTTCTCTACCCCTTTAGACTCTAATTAGCATCTAGTGTAAAATATTCAACAAAAGATAGAAGTTTAAATGCGTTCTTGTGCTATATTTAGTCAAAGAGTTTAACTCATGTACATTGTTGATATAGTGACAACTAGGTATAGGGTTAATGCCCCTTGTGTACAAAATACGGGCTAAGCCCAAATACACATAAATATGTAAAATAACATAATTAACTTAGGTACTATGTTTCTCTAGTGGGTGCAAATCTCATCTTACAAGCCGGTTTTGTAGGGTTTCAGAGTCTACTTCTTGACATTATCCATTTGTCTGGACAACTTTGGTGGTGCCAATTGAACTTTCTGTGGTTAAAAATTACACACACACACACACACACTTTAGCATGTGACATAATATTGATAATAGCACTATATTTTTCAATTCTCTTGTAATGAGTTTGTGATGTTGAAGCATGTTATTGCATTGACTCAGGATGACAAGTACATCACCATACTTTTATATGAGCAAGAAATCATCTGAAAGCAGCTCATCTGGATCAGACAGTGTTAGTTTCTCCTTGAACTTCTCTGGATCCTGTTCTCTACCAGCCACCAACTAGCCCTACACACGTGAATGGAAGTTTAGATTTATATACTTCTGTAATTGTAAGATCACCTTTTTTGGTCGATGATAGAGAAATTTGGTAGGCATTTTTGTCCTTATTATTTTCTTTTGGTTTCTGAGCTTTTCATGGTTATTACTTTTTGTAGCAATTTACTTCACTACAAAGTTCCTGCAAGTCTTTCATATATGATTTTTTTCAACTTTCATCACAATGTATAATTATTTCTTTTATACATATTACAATGAATAATCTTCAGATTCATTATGGCTATTGGCTTGATAACTGACCAATGATTAGTGTATTTTCAGCTGAATTACATGGTCAACAAGAAAATTTGCTTAATTTCCTTGGACAATTTCTGGAGGATTCCATTGTGTTTGGATATAAATTTATGAGTTATGGAGAATCTATTTTTATTAAAGTATGCTTCAGTAACTGTTGATAAAGTGTGAGACACAAACATCAGGGGATTGCACTAATTCAAAACCAACATATACATTTGTGCCACAAAAGAGAGGAAAGAATAAAGGGCATTTGATTCCATATCATTTGAAGTTGTTGTTTCTTTGTAGTTTAGATTATGTTCTAACTTTTTGCATGGATGGTAAAGCATCAAAGAGGGTTTCACAAACGGATAATGATATTTTAATCTACTTTTAACCCAGCATTTTAATTACCATTCGATCATTACATCACATCACTAAAAAGAATCAAAATAGATGATCTAATGGTGATTGAGATAGTGGGTTAAAAGTGGATAAAAAAAGTGGATCAAAAAAAGTACATTAAAATATTATTATTTTTCACAAAAATGTTCTTGTGTACAATCCACATGGGTGATGGCAATTTCAAAACCTTTATTTCTTGTTTTATATACACACATTTCATGGTGCTTATCCTTTTCAAAGGTGTAAAGGCAAGCCCTTTATATGAAATAGTTGATTCTTTTGGAAACTTATTGCTCTTTTGCAAATCACAACCACAGTTTTGAAAGAGTGTAACCTATATGAATTTTAACTGGTGACAATATATATATATATATATATATATATATATATATATATATATATATATATATATATATATATATATATTTTTTTT
>Ga0214543_1005586_pt1 | contig 22975 bp, 7 predicted proteins | sample CNSS2metaG_FD_160094 | JGI IMG/M metagenome (GOLD analysis project Ga0214543, IMG submission 160094) | Root nodule microbial communities from cowpea collected in UCLA plant growth center, Los Angeles, California, USA - CNSS2 | ecosystem: Host-associated > Plants > Roots > Nodule | place: USA... | reverse complement strand
CACACACACACACACACACACACACACACACACACACACACATACATATATATATATATATATATATATATATATATATATATCCAACCTCATGTAAAATCCATATAAAGATCATGTCAAACTCACAATTCACCATATATAAATCTCCCTTAATCATGTATATTCCCCCACATCATGTTACCACATAAATATTCATTCAAACATATGTAAAACACTCAAGATCAGTGAAGAAACCAAACAACGCACAATTCTCGCCAGTCCTTGCTTAGGCTGAAGAGTCTCGCTCAAGCAAGAGGTTTCCCTCGCTCAGGCGAGCTCCCTTCGCCTATGCGAGGGCTCGAAAAGAGGGAACAATAGCCTTCACGTCCTCTCGCTCAAAATATAGGCGCGTCGCCTGAGCGATAGTTCGCGCAGGTTCTAGGGGATAGCCTTTGATATTCTAGCTTGGGCGAGGCTGGCTCGCTTGGGTGAAATTATCAGGGTTCTCCACTGTTCTCGCGTGCACAAATAACCATCTCAACCAAATCAATATTTTTAAGCATGTTCAAGCAACAATAACAACAACCAATCATCTCAAACCCAGAAACAAAACCAAAACACCATAGAAATCGAAACAAACACTGAGCTCTAACTTTCCTTATCTGGAATGAGCTAGTTTAAGACCTTGACACCAAACAGCGGAGCACCACAGCTCTTAGGTGAAGATTACAGAGCTAGAAACATGAACAAAAGTGGGTTTATTACAAGAACCCTAACATTGACCACGAAATAATACCGGGGATTGAAAACTATGAGTTGGGGGAACACTTACGTGAGCAGAACCGAGGTTGAGCTAGGCTTGAATCCGATCAAACGTCAAAACCCTAACAGAGTGACAACTGCAGCTCTTAGAACAAAGGGGCAGATTTCTGAAAGTGAGTAAGAAAGTTAGGGTTAGGGCAGACTTAGGGTCTCGTTTCCTTTTGGGCCAGCCCTAGGCCCAACTGACTTTAGGGTAGCCCTTTAAATTAAGACAGCAGAAAAAAACCTAGGCCTTACATTTCCCTAGAAGATCTTATAAAGAAATAAATACATGGAAGTTTAATTTTATTATTTCATTTGCATGAATTACTTTCGATGTAATTTCATTAAACATATTTTATTTAATAAGTTAGCCCTTAATTATGGAACTTTCGGCACTAAAATAATAATAATTGATAGATGCATTATAAAATTTGAAAATTGATACATGATATTTAAATTTTAGGGTTAAATGTGTTTTTTTTTTCGGTTAAAATTGAAATTAGTCGTTGCTAGAAATTTTGAATAAATTTAGTCTTTTATTTTTTATAAATACATGTATTTAGTCATTTCAATCAAATTTTTTAAAATTTTTTAAAATTTATTTAACGTTTCAAATATATTTCTCAATTCAAATTAAAATGAATATGTATCCAACAATATAAATAAATTAAAATATTATAATAAAATACGTTTAAAATATAAAATAAATTTAATATAATTTAATTAAAAAAATTACATTTACATATCTCTAAAAATAATAGAACTAAATTAATTTTAAATTTTCAAGAAGAATTAATTTAAATTTTCGTTTAAAGTTAAAAAAAACATAAAACATATTTAATTCTTATATTTATTATTGGATTCATAAAATATAGTTAAAATGATTTAAAATAATTTTAATTGTTTAGTTGTTTCCTGGTCTTCTCAAGTGATTTATGTTTTATCATTATGGTTTTTAAGTGGGCGGGGCCCTGTCAAAACACAACCATAAAAAAATGCTGCTTCTTTTATTTGCAGACTCTGTGTGGCTATCACACTTTCACATCACACTCGCATTCTATAATAGACACCACTCACACTCAGTGCAAGTCACTGTTAAATTTCCCATTTTACCCACAGAGAACCATCTGAGTTATGAGCAAAACGGAAGGGCATAAGGGTAAAACAAAAGTTCCTCTTCACTCACCATAAAATCATGACCATCACAGAGTGTTGGCAAGTACCCTCTGTTCACAATGGCGGCCACCGCGTCCAGAACTCCATTTTCTGCTTCTTCCTCGTACTCGACCTTCCCCAAACGCATTGTCAGATCCACCATCCCTCTCTCTCACCCAGCCCTCACCAAGCCCTCTCACGCTCACCCTCTCGCAATCTCATGCTCCCACCCCAAGCCTCACGCAGCCACACCAACCGCCGTCGTCGTGTCGCCACCGGCCGCCGAGCCCTTCCTCTCGCGGTTCGCACCAGGTGAGCCACGCAAGGGCGCGGACATCCTCGTGGAGGCGCTGGAGCGGCAGGGCGTCACCACGGTCTTCGCGTACCCCGGCGGCGCGTCGATGGAAATCCACCAGGCGCTAACGCGTTCCCCGGCCATTCGCAACGTGCTCCCGCGCCACGAGCAGGGCGGCGTGTTCGCGGCCGAGGGGTACGCGCGTTCGTCTGGGCTCCCCGGTGTGTGTATCGCCACCTCCGGCCCCGGCGCTACGAACCTGGTGAGCGGTCTAGCGGACGCGATGATGGACAGCGTGCCGGTTGTGGCCATCACCGGGCAGGTCCCGCGGCGGATGATCGGCACCGACGCTTTCCAGGAAACCCCCATCGTGGAAGTTTCCAGATCCATCACCAAACACAACTACCTCATCCTCGACGTAGACGACATTCCTCGGGTCGTGAGCGAGGCCTTTTTCGTCGCCACTTCGGGCCGTCCCGGTCCAGTCCTCATCGACGTCCCCAAAGACGTTCAGCAGCAACTAGCGGTTCCTAATTGGGACCTTCCGGTTAAGCTCCCCGGGTACGCCGCCAGGCTGCCCAAGCTCCCCAGCGAGGCCCAGTTGGAACAGATTGTCAGACTCATATTGGAGGCCCAGAAGCCCGTTTTGTATGTGGGAGGTGGCTCTTTGAACTCCAGCGCCGAGTTGAAGCGGTTTGTGGAACTCGCCGGGATTCCTGTTGCCAGCACTTTAATGGGCCTTGGAACTTTCCCAATGAGCCACGAGCATTCCCTTCAAATGTTGGGGATGCATGGTACTGTTTATGCCAACTACGCCGTTGATAAAAGTGATTTGTTGCTTGCCTTTGGGGTGAGGTTTGACGACCGTGTCACCGGGAAGCTAGAGGCATTTGCTAGCAGGGCTAAGATTGTTCACATTGATATTGATTCCGCTGAGATTGGGAAGAATAAGCAGCCACACGTATCTGTTTGTGCTGATTTGAAGTTGGCATTACAGGGTATCAATAGGATTTTGGAGGATATGGGGGTGAAGGGTAAGCTTGATCTTGGAGCTTGGAGAGCAGAGATTAATGTGCAGAAAGAAAAGTTTCCTTTGAGTTACAAGAAGTTTGATGATGGGATTTCTCCACAGCACGCTATTGAGGTTCTGGATGAGTTGACAAATGGAGATGCTATTGTTAGCACTGGGGTAGGGCAGCATCAAATGTGGGCTGCACAATTCTACAAGTACAAGAGGCCTAGACAGTGGTTGACCTCAGGGGGTCTTGGAGCTATGGGTTTTGGATTGCCTGCGGCTATTGGTGCTGCTGTTGCGAACCCTGGTGCTTTGGTTGTGGACATTGATGGAGATGGGAGTTTCATAATGAATATTCAGGAGTTGGCGACTATAAGAGTGGAGAATCTCCCTGTTAAGATAATGTTGTTGAATAATCAGCACTTGGGTATGGTGGTTCAGTGGGAGGATCGGTTCTACAAGGCCAACAGAGCTCACACGTATCTGGGAGATCCCTCGAGGGAGGATGAGATATTCCCAAACATGCTAAAGTTTGCAGATGCTTGTGGGATACCCGGGGTTCGTGTGACGAAGAAGGAAGAGCTTAGATGGGCAATTCAGAAAATGCTGGACACCCCTGGCCCCTATCTTCTTGAGGTCATAGTGCCTCATCAGGAACACGTGCTGCCCATGATTCCCAGTAATGGATCCTTCAATGATGTCATTACTGAGGGTGATGGTAGAACTAGGTACTGATTGTCAACACCAAATATTCCCTCATGCTTGTTTTGTTCAATGTATAAAAGATAGTGCTTTTCTAGTTCCAGGCTTTGGCCTCTGTAGTAGTTTTTGGTAGCAAGATTATGTATTTCCCCTTTTATTTAACTTGTCATATGCAGTGGCGTCTATCCCCTGTTTTATGTACTGCAGCCTTTGGTTTTTCTGTAGTATCAGACTGAAAATGATATGCAAGACATACTATTTCTGTCACAAGTATAAGCAGAATCTATTGAAGGAAGCAGGATTCAATCAAAATGAAATGAAAACATGCACATTCCTCTTTTAACTTGTGGAGATCCTTACTGTACCTCGATCTAACTTGTCCACAAAAACTCCTCTGCTACCCGATCTTTCCTATAAAGTTCCATATACAACATACTTCTTTTGATGTCAGAAATGGCAAAGTTGGACTACTTATAGGAAATGGGTTCTGTGCATAAAAATGAAAAATCACTTTTTTTCCGTTAAATCATTTTCTTACAAATAGGTAAAATGTGGATGTTTATTGGATTGGAGAAAGATTGCATCAAGAAAGTCATGAACTTGACATTACAAAACAATATGTAATGACTTATCTTAAATTGCTTCACGTAAGATAGCTAAATGGCAATTGCTATTGATAACTACAAATTTAGTAATAATTGGTCTTTTTACAGTAAACCATGTAAACCATGTATCTAATAATAAATGCATTTGTTTTTTCAGTAAACCATACCAAAATATTTGTCATTTAGTTGTGGTTTCTATTTAAGTCTTCAGTTATTCGTAAAGCCCATTTACTTTGTTTTCTTCAAAAATAGGAATGGCGGAGTACCTTGACATTTAAATGGAGATTGTGAGTATTCTCAACAATTCTTAAGGTGGAAGTGGGGACATAATTATAACTAAGTGAAGTAATAAGATCACTCATTCAAGGAAAAAGAAAAAATAGAAGAGAGCATACGGGGATCCAGAACAAATGAGATGACTCAATCACGCACTCTTTAAGATTGTCGACCATGTCTCCCTTTTATTTAAGTAACTTGCTATTTATTGTCCGGTCTTTGAGTTGAATTATTCAAAGTAGTAAAAGCATAACAATTAAGTAACAAAAGATAATAACTGCAATAAATTAATATTATTTTTCTCTTATTAACTCTTGATAAGATTGGAGATTGACAGTCACAAATAATATACACATAGTAAACAGGTTCAAAATCTAAACACGTCTCTCCAACCAACCAACGGTTCGACAGCGAGTATTTTTCATTTATATATATATATATATATATATATATATATATATATATATATATATATATATTTCATCATATTAATCTCTTTTAAGTTTTAATGACTATAAATACATTGAAATAATAATTCTGCTTATATCTTATATCTTAAATTATTTTATTATAAGTAAAGTAATAACATTATTTTTAATTTTTTAAAATATGCATAATATTATGTTAGTAAATAATAATATTAAGTTAATATATAAGATATAAGATATAAAAATTATATTAATTGAAACAAAGTGAAATAAACGAAAAAAGATTTAAAAATAATACTTGATAAACAGAAAACAATAAGAAAAGTAAACAGTTTTATAGAAAATATGTAAAAATAGTTTATAATTTTTAAAAATTTAACAAATAATTATAGTAAAAAAGTAAAATTAAAATTGTGAAATGTGAAAAAAAAGTAATTTTTTATGCATAATTATAAATTATTAAAACGTAATTTATAAATATTAATAATCTAAATGAAAACATTAATATATATATTTATATTTTTAAAATGATAAAATATAAAAGAAATTAATTCTTTAAATTATTTTTATTTCAACTTTATTTTGAAAAAAATATTTGACAAGTTAATCAGTTTGGTCCCTGTAAGGCCCACTTTATTTTCTGCCTTATGTTTTAAAGGCTGCCCCAAATCCGTTGGACCTAAGGGCTGACTAGGGTGTCAAGGCCCCTAAAGCAACTAAGAACCCTCATTCTGGTCTCAATCGCAAACAACCCCCTTTCTCTTACACTCTCCTTTCCTTTCAGAAGCTCTACTAGGGTTTGGTTCCTAGTCCTCTTCAAGCTAGCTCAAATTCATTTTCTACTCCATGTAAGTATTTTTACTAGCTCATATTTGTCCCCGTTAATCACTCTTCATATTTCCAGTTACGGTTTCATGGTAACCCCATTTCTTAGTTCTATTATGCTATTTCTTTCAGTTCTTTAGTTCGTTCCTAGAGTTGCTGTGCTCCGTAGTTGGTGTCGAGGTCCTGTGCTAGCTCAATCCAGGTAATGGAAGTTAGAGTCTTTAGTACTTTTTGTAGATCTACCCGTTTCCAGTCGCGTATCATGTTTTGTATGGATTATATGCTACTATGAATATGTGAAATGCCTAGTTATGTTGTGTGGATATGTATGCATGGATGTTGCAGGGAGAACAGTGACGAGATCGAATGTTTTCGCCCAAGCGAGCCTCTCTCGCCTTGGCGAGACTTGCAGAAACATGCTAGGTTCGTGCTCGAGCTCTCGCTCAGGCGGAGAGCTCTCGTTTGAGCGAGGTGACATCTCGCTCAGGCGAGAGGGCTCGCCTAAGCGAGAATGCATGGGAGCCTTAGCATGCCGCTGCACTTTTGGCCTAGGTGAGGAACCCCACCTTTGGGAGAGGGGTGGTCTCGCTCAGGCGAGTTGGTCTCGCTCAGGCGAGTTGGTCTCGCCTAAGCGAGCATTCGAAGAACCTCCCAGGACCTCTGTCACGATCTCGCCTGAGCGAGAGTCTGCAGCTTGAGCGAGGGCATTCCTCTCGCTTGAGTGAGGACTCCTAACTTGAGCGAGATCCACTACAGGCCACACTATTTTCCTCTAATGGTTGATTTTTGGTGTTTTGATTGGTTGGTTTATTTTATTTACAGTACGAAACATGTAATTCTGCATGAAATCTCTGAGGTTATGAATTTAATGGATGTGTTGGCATGATCTTGGCATGTAATGAGCGTGAAATGGTTAGTATTAAAGTGTCATGGTATTGGTATGAGTCGAAATTCTATATTCACGGATTGGGAAGAATGAGTTGGTATGGATTCAACATGGAATATGAATGAGGATTGGTTACAAAAGTTGGCATGAGGTTTATATGCATGATAAATATTACTCAATTGATTGAATATGATTGGTGTGTGGTCAGGACGTAATTCCTCGAAATCTCTAGGTGAGATTTTAGGTTGGTGCCTTAGTTGGTTGGGACGTAATTCCATGACTCCTGTTAGTGGGAGTTCATGGTGGTGCCCCATCTATATAATTTAGTAAGGATTCAAGGTAAGGTTGCATCCTGACGCTCTAAGGAGTCAGTTAGTCTCACATAGAGCGAACTGACTCTTGTGGTAAGAGTAGTAGGAAGCCTGAAACTCATTAAGGGCTAGCCTTGTGTGTGGGGGATTGAGACATTGTAACACTTAGCTCGGGGGTGAGCAGGGAAAAATCCACCACAAGTGCAAGCATCCGCTGAATCTGACTAAGTTATATGTATCCGGATGAGTCGAGTCTGAGACTTAGTGTATTGTTTGCAAGTCATGACATGATTGGTTAACATATATTCATTGGTCTATGAAATAGCATGTATCTGTATGATCATCAATTTATAACTTAGTCAGATCTAGCTTACCCTTTTGCTTGTTTGGTTGCTTTTATGTCGTTCTTCTACTTTTGCGATGATCATCAATTTATTGATGTGAGCAGATGCGAGAGGTACTCGAGGTCAACAGGTAAGGGATGATTCCACTGCATAGTCCGCTTGGACTGGATTCCGTTTATTTGGGCTTTTCTCTAGGGTTATGACCTATGTAGCGTCATACTTTTGGGTTATATTTTGAATTACTATTGACTCTTTTCTTTACTTGTCTATTGGCATCGTGGTGTGCCCTAATTCAATTATGTTTTCGTTGGTTAACTGTAAGGAGTAGCGACTTTACTCCAGGACCTTGTTTCCTTTACTATTTTGTGTAATGTTTCATTTAATTATATTATATTTTAAATGGGACGTTACGGTCCCTGTTTTTTACTCCTCAATTTGATTGAGTGACTCTCGAGTATTATGAACCACTATACCATTCTACCATTTTCCCAATATTAGTTAAATAAGAAAAAGTTAAATAATAAGATAGAAACGATTATTTATAAAATATTACATAGATACACTATTAAAAAAACTCATATTTTCTGTCAATTTTGTTTTGAAAACTTTTTCGTAGGAAATACTTACAAATTTTGTTGTGAAAAAAAGTTTGCAGGAAATTGCTACCAATTTTCTTGTAAAATATTTTGTATAAAACACTTTTTACAACAAATTTTATAAGAAATACTTGCAAATTTTATAATTTTGTAGGAAATGATTACCCACAAAGTAATTACTTGCTAATTAAAATTTTTAGAAAAAAAGGTAGAAAAAAGATTTTTTGTGTAAATGTTTTTAACAAATTTGCGAGAAAAATTGCATGTAATATGAGAATTTTTAGTAGTGATAATTTTGAAAGAATAATATAAGTTATTATTTATTTACTTTGAAATAATTAATTACTTATAAGTTTATAAGACTCCTTCAATTAACTCGTATTTATGTTATTTATTGATATTAATTTGTTAAAAGAATTATAATGTTATTCTTTAAATCAATATTTAAAATTAATCATATTGTTCCGCATACAATTAGTGTTTAAAGAGAATAATGATTACAAAATTCATGGTTATTCATCTTGTCCGATCCTAATACAAAAGTAAAAGCTTTTTCTCATTAATTTTCAACATTTATTTTTTTATTAAAAGTTTGTTCATTTATTGGGAAATATGTCAACCAGAAGATTATAACTTTTATAAAAAAAGGCAAAAGAATTAAAAAAAAACTTATGAATAGGGTAATTTCTAGGAATCTTCATACAATCAGGGCCAGGTAGAACATCTATAATCTCTGCACAGAAGGCCTGTGGTAAGTTTTTATCATGAAGCTAATTCTTGTTTTCTTGCCAAGTTTGCCATCCACAGGAGTCTTAATTCCAACAATTATGATGAAACCTATCATTTTCTTTAAAAAAATTATCCAAATAAACTCTAAAGTAGCATATCCATGTTGGGAAAGCGTTACTATTCTTCCCATTTAGATAATCTACTGTGAACTGCATTATTTGTGCACCATAATAAACTTTCAATCTTGACAAGACAAAAAGATACATCATCTTTATTCATTAGTGGCCACTTTTTCTCTAGAGTATTTGGAACCCAACATGACATAATAATTCTTTGACCTTCATACATTTATCATCCATTACTTTTTAGCCTTTTGAATATTTTGAAGGATGCTATGGTTGCTGATTGGGGACTTTTTTTCATCATGAATTAAAAAAATATTCAGGTAAGAGTAGTGTTTCAAACATTTACATAGACAAATACGTTTTTTTTTTTCAGGTTAAATTTTTTAAAACATTATAAAATCTATTTTTCCTATATAACCTCAAATTGCAAGCTCTTTGTTTTCAAAAGAAGCATAAATTCCTTTCTTCCTTTCTCTCCACTCCATCTCCATCTTTGAACCTCCACTCCTCATTCTCTGTTTGATAGTTTATAGAACTGAGACTGCAGGGTCGTTCCTCGCGACAAGATCTTCGATTTCTATCGATGAGTTTCTTATTTGGGGTAAGCCATTTTTTCTCGCCTTCTTCGATTCTTCTACGGTGCATGCAAGTATTCCTTGTTTACATATGTCTTTTTGGTTTCCATTTGATATCTCTTCTACTCGGTGGCTGTGTGAACACGATCAGATTGTTTTCCATTGTCTGAAGTCGAGGTTGAACTTTCGCAAGTTCAAAGATGCCTTGGGGTTCATAAAGTTCGAGTCTATATTCGAAGGTGAGGGAAGCTAGATTTTCACAAATTGCATGATGATTTTTCTACCAAATTTGTTATTTGCATGTTGAATCTGTTATGGGTACTGTTGTTATGATGCATAATGGGTGTTTTGATCCATGAGCTATTGATTTTATTCCTTATGAGTGTGAAGGGAAAAATCTTTAATTTTTACATGTCTTGAAGATGTGTATGTGTTATGAAATTTTGGGAATTTTGTTGAATGCATGTTAATTGAGATACATTTGTATTATTTAGAGGTTGTAACTGGTTTGGGATTGTTTATGATCTGGTATTATTGAGTTTGGTTGTTCTAGTATGTTGGGTAGTTGAAAAACTACAGATATTGAGCTTCTGCGTCGTAGTGAGCAAATGACTCGCCTAGCGAGTGCCAAGATTAATTTTGACATAGAGTTTTCCTTGCTAGGAAAGCAATTCTCACTGGGTGAGCAATCCTCTTGCTGGGCAAATGGGTTTTCTAGTTATGATTTATCTTAGAAAAGTTTGAATTTTCACTTTGTTCACTGTCGGATCAAGCTGAAAGTTTTATAGCAGGTCCTAGACTTATGATGTTTTTTTTACCGTTGTGTGTAAGACATTGGAAAAAAAATTAAATAAATATTTGTTTATTTAATATAAATGCATTTAAAAGGGATCTTTATAGTAATTAATGTAGAGAATTATGACAAGGAGCAATGGTAGCTCAAGTGGTTGAGCGTGTGGAGTGGTGTTGAGAGGACCTGTGTTTGAGTCTTGTGTATGCCATTAAGGTGAAGTTTTAATTAATTGATTTATTTTGTGTGCATGTGTGAACATGTGGCATGATGTCATAATTATAGATGTGCATAAAATGTCTAGAAACATGAATTGGAGTTTGAACCTCGACTAGCGTGAAATAACTTCCTTTCACATTTATTATTTTTGCTAAGCCAAGGAAATCCTAAAAAATAATTAGGCTAATAAGTGGGAGAAGGAGGAGAGTGGTGTACTGGAAGCAAGGAATTCGTGGGAACAGTTGGAGAGGGTTTTAGAGCACCAAAATTGGTGAGTGGTCTAGTGTTAGAGGCAAAAAAGGGACTCTTTTCATCAAGGAGGAAGCTTAGGAGTACTCATTGGAGCAAGGAAACTAAGTAAGGGGAGCTGCTCTTACATGGTTATTTTGTGATTGATGTATTTTAAGTTGTGTTGAATGCATGGATGCCTTTCTCTTTCGATTGTCGCTGAAAAAATCACGTTTCTAGGCTTCTGCCCAAAAATTGTTTGGCGGTGTTCTTGAACCGCTAGGCAATACATGCTTTTTGAACTAAGTTTCTGGGTTCTGCCCAGAAACTGCTTGGCGACAATGAAGGCTCGCCAGGCAACACGAATTGGATGCGTTCGTTGTCTACGATTTTGTGGATTCTATTTAAACGTGCACCTTTGATTTTGTGTAACTTCTTGCTTGATGGATGAACCTTTGCTAAATTCTACATGTGTTGAGTGTCTTTAAATTGACCAAAATAGGTGCAATTACGCTTTTTCTCGTATTTTTCGCGTGACAGGGATCGTAAGGCGGTGTTTCCTACCGCTAGGCACTAGGTCTCTAGTTTTGTTTCGCTAGGCGACAAGATATGGTCGCCGGCAAGATATAGTCGCGGGGCGACTACGATTTTTTGGTTTGCGTAGATTTTAGAAAATTGCGTTTTTCGGTTTGTTAACCGTATGATTTAGCTAAATTTTAGACAGCAGGTTCATAACATTTTGTTCTTTAGTTTGAACGGTGTGATACACATGATTGCTGGTTTGGGAAGTCTTTAAAATGTATGAATAATCTCTTGATAATTTCAAGAAACTACTAATGTGAATCTATGTATGGATACATGATCATGTAGAGTGCTAAATATTGGTTTTGGTGTGATGTATTGGGATAAATGAAGTGTGTAGGTACTGTTTTGGAAGCAAGTTCAATGTGGCATGAGTTGGAATCATGATTAGGTTCTTTTGTGAGTCTCCATAAATTTGAATGTTCCTTTGGATTAGTCACATGTTGAGAATTGGTTTATTGGTGAATGCATGTGTATCAATATAAATGAAAATTTTGCATAGGAGGTGTGAAATGCTATATTAATTCGCATTGGTGCATAGAATCATGTGCTTAAGTTGTTAGAGTGTTGCTTTATATTTGATATGAGCATCTATTATTCATAAGTTGAAATTGAATGCTAGCATGGATTTAAATGGTGGAGTATATATATGAATATATAAGGGTTGATGCATATGATATGTGGTGATCATTTTGAGCCATGTTGAAATGGGTAAACTAATGTTCTGGATTCTAGAGGTGTATGCCTTAGATGGCTAGATGTTAGGACCTTTTAGAGGTGCAAAAATTAGTAGTGTATAGCTCCTGTTGGTGTTGTTAGACTACCAGGTAGGGATGACAACAAGGTGGGGCGGGGACGAGTTTCGCTATCCCATACCCATCCCCGTCAAAAAAATTCATCCCCATCCCCATACCAAAACTCAACGGGTATCAAACTTTTGTCCCATCCCCATCCCCACCGGGTAACGGGTATAATCTCATACCCATACCCGTACCCGTTTTCTTACTACTTTAATATTAATTTTAATTATTTTTATAAAATAATAAAAAATTACGGTAAAGGAAACATAATATTATCAAATATTCAATATTAGGAGAATGATTGTTTCTTCGATATCAAATACTTTGAAATAAATTATAATTTTTTACATTTTAGATTAGAATACCAAATAAAATTTTATGAGAACCAAAACGTTTATTAAATTTGGAAACATTAATGAAAACTAGTTGATAAAATTTAAAAATATTTTAAAAAAATATATAAAAGGAAAAAAATATTCAAATTAAAATATATTTTAAATGTTTGTTTACTTCAATTTTTTAAATTATAATGAATATCTTTTTTATACACTAATAAAAGTTATAATACATCACTTGATCAAAAAATAACACAGAACAAATAATAAACATAATAAAATTTTAACATAGATCTTGTATCTTTTGAACTCCAATATATGTTAGATGGTGATAAAAAAATATTCATAGCAATTACATTAAATTTTTATATTGTAGTAAATAAAAATTATTTATACAATTATAGTGAAAAAAATTAAAGTATGATTGTAATGAGTTAGAAAATAAAAAATAATTAGATAAAATATATCGAAATAGTATTCTACATGATGAAAATAAACAAAAAATAAAAATATTAAAAAATTAACAAATGTGTGTCTTATAAACAATTTGGAGACTATTGGAAGGAATCGCACAAAGGAAAACAAATGTATAATTAAGGGTATGATAAGATGAAAAATATCTTAGATATCTCAGAAAAATTTTCAAATATCAACATATATACATTCAATGGTTGAGAAATAACAAAAATTGTTTTAGCAAAACAAAAGAGTTCTTCAAATGGAACAAAAATTAATAATAATAAGTAATTTTTTTTATATTACCTAGTAAATGAAAGGTTTATGCTTTTAACCACTTAAATTGAGAGTATTAAATATTTTCATGTGAAAGAAAAATATACAATAAATAAAAATATTAAAAAATAATAGAAACATTCAAATGTTAGAAATGCAATTTTTTTAATTGACATACATCATTTTAACATAATTACATAAAGGTTATGATAAGATAAAAAAGTATATTGGAGATGCAAATGAGTTTCATAACAAACCAAATAATTAAAAGAAATAAAAAATAGAAAGTATATATATATATATATATATGATTACTTAATTAATTGTGAATATTTTAATAATTTAAACGAGAATAGAGATATGGCGGGGATGAGTATTATAGCGGGGATATGTACATCCCCCAAATCAAGTCAAGCTCCATCTACAAAGGCTTAAAGAATTTGTGGTCAAATTCTCTCCAAGGAGAGGAGGATGATGAAGGATTGACCCTAACCAAGGATGGAGGGACATGCTTAAGAAGACTAAACATGTTTAGAAAGGAAGTTCACTAATCCTTCATCCCTTTCATTTGTGTTTGTTATTTTTGATTCCCTAAGTTGACTTAGTTGAATAAAATTTAGTTGACTTGTTGACCTTTGACTAGGTTTGACTTGTTGACTATAGTTGACTTGACTTAAGCCAACATGCTAATCTATGTTTATTTGCTTTGTAGGTTAATTAGGAGTAAGAAAGCAATGCTAGGTGGCGCATGGTGATTGAGGAGCATAAATGATGTGGAGGAGAGAGTAAAGCAAAGGCATAAAGCATAAAGTAAAATGCATGAAGCAAATGTACCTATGTACCTTTGGTCTCCTTTGTTTTTAGCACACTTTGGCCACTTTTTGGAGACATATGAGACACATTCTTTGTCTCCTTTGGTGCTAGAACGAAATTAGCCTTGCACACACCATAGTTAGCTCTTTTGTCTCTCATTTTTTGTAACCTTATTTGACCTAGTTTTTAGAAGCTAGGGTTAGGTTTTTGTAGAGACATCCTTAGGTATCTTTTATTTGCTTAAAGGCCCCTAAACTCTTCTATATAAGGGGTGCTCCTAGACATGTAAAAGGGGTTGAATATTTTGAAGTAAAAACACTCTTGTGTCTCAACCATTTGTGAGAGTTTCCTCCTTTGGGAGTGAATACTTTTAAGCCTTATCTTGCATAGCAAGTGGCGGCACACAGCCACTCATCTTCAAGGTTGCCATGGCTTCTAGCCTAGCCTTGTAGTGGCGTGCTTCTCGCATTCTTTACCATTTCTTTCCTTTCCATTTTATGTTTTCTTCTTCCTTTAATTGTTCTTGGTTTTCTATGATTTATGTGCTTTCCATTTCCTTTTTGTATTGAATCAATCCATCATCTTCTTCTCTTGAGCTTTGTGAAAGGAACCTTCACATCTAGATAGGTTGCTATCTTAATGTCCAGTGGGGATTTCACTTAGATTTCTTAATCAACTCACACCATATTCAATCATCTTAAAAAGGAACAAGATAATCCTTCATCCGTGGTCTATGCTGGAGTATCACCTGACGGTGTGTAGGCAGCGCTAGGCGATAACGTGGGGGCAGTGTGTTGTTTTGTTGCATTTTGCATGGTTAGGTGTGTTGGTCCTAGTTTGGGAGATGCTTGACAGTATCACGAGCGGATAGGTTCATGATTGATGATGGAACGCGTGATTAATATGTGCAAGGAGGTTCATATTAATGATACTCTCATGTGAGGATACGAGCGAGGAGGTTCGTATGTTCTGTGCTCACACTTGAGAGTTGTTGCGAGCGGGGAGGTTCATAGCTAGATTGATCATGCGTGTTAGACTATGGGCAGGGAGGTCCGTAGAGTTGAACTACGAGTAGGGAGGTTTGTAGAGTTGGACCAAGAGCGAACATGTTCTTGAAAGCATTAGAATCCCTAAGACCTAGGTTGAGTGTGTATTGATCTTATATAGGTCGGGTTGATGATATTGAAAGTTTTACACGACTTGTGGTAATGACTTTGAGTATGACTTGTTAGGGGACCATTTACGAGTTATATAACTTGTAATGGGGAGTTAAACATGTGACCATTCTAGGTTGGAGCGTGATGGTAATTGGAATTTCAGTGTGAGCGTGCTAATTGTGGCTAGTACGAAGTGTTTCACTTGATTGCCCTTCATGGTCGAAGCCGGTGAGGCTGGTAGTCTTATGATAATACGAATTGTGGATTGTATTGGGGAGCTCCACTAGGTGTTGTAGATTGTAGTTTGTAACAGGATAATTCTTGCATGTGATCTACAAGTGGTAGCCGATAGATGGTGGAACCACAAGTTGGAGCTTGTGGCAACAAGAGTCATCTCAAGGACATTATCAGAGTGTGTAGAATCTGGATGAACATGGTGGAAGACCATGATTTCTAGTGCATGAGGGTGAATGTCCTCAAAGGGGGGTTTTGGGGTAAATTAATATGATGTGGGTAAGGGTTTTATAATGAGCTCACCTTTTCTGTGTGTGGTTGGCGATGATTCTGTAACTCGTTACACGAAAGCAATTGATATTGTAGGTGGCGAGGTTGGCCTCTAGAGTCGGAGAGGGGTTAGCTTTGGAGATATTTTGACAACTATTTTATGTATTTTGAATACAATTGAATTTACGGTTTGGGAACTTGAAACTTGTAATACTTTTAGTTTAAGTTTTGATTTTTGCGCTATTAATAATATTTAAATTTCCCACATTTTGGGAAAGAGGTTTTATTAATTTCCGGATTTTATTATGTATGACTCTATTTTATTTAAATTAGTAATATCTGGCTAGAATGTTACATTGTGATCTTTGCTTGAAAGTTTATAGTGAGAGTGTTTTTCTTGTGAGGTTCCTATTGATTAGGCGGTTGACAACTTTGACATTTGTCACTTGTTTAGTGCATAACTTTTTCTATAGGTATCCAATTTGATTGATTCTTTTTGCATTGAGTTCTTGATTCAATTATCTTTAATTTGAATGTAAGAACATAACTTTTGGAGCTTTGTACAAGTTGCAGTTTTATTTTTAAAACCACTAACCAATTTGCATGTGTTGTTAAGTTACTGCGTAAATTACTTGGTGATTATGTGAATGTGTGGGGATGATATGAACTTTTGGAATATAATGATGTATTGTGATGGTGTGATGATGACCTTGTAAATGGATATGTTGATGATATAATGTATGAATCTTGTTTAATTGTGAATTGAGAATGATGAATAGATTTTCAAGGGAAAATCCTTTTAAAGGATGTGTGCTTTGGTGTGCATTGATGTAAGGACTCAAAATTTGGAAGTTTATCCTAACACTCTACTAATCATTCAAATTCATGTATAGGAGAATGAATTAGGAGTGAGAGTATCAGGAGGTCCTGATTGGAAGAACCATTTGTTGTTCTAGGAACCTTATAGGATTAACCTTGTGGGTGGAGGTTATCCATCACAAATGCCAAATATTCCAAGTACTTCTACCTCTATGCTTGTTATCCGGATAACTAAGTCTAATGGGTCTTTTATGTTATGACTTGTTGCTTATAATGGTGTGAATTACTTAGTTCCCTAATATGATTTAATTTATGATTGTAAATCAAGTAATTTATATACTTTATGTGTGCTTTTTTGAATAGTAACCATATAAGTGCATTATTATTTTAGGCTGTTACAATTTTGGTTCTCAAATAATTGAATTTTGAATAGTAAGTGAAAGGAATCTAATTGAAAAGTATATTACTTGAATCCTGAAGTGGATTTTTAACTTTTTTTTTCTTTTTCATTTAAAAAAGAAGAGAATTTTTGAAAAAAAATCATCTAAAAAAAATTATAGAGTTTAAATTTGGCTCTTAGAGTACTAAATTCTGATATAAAAAAATTGTGCAATCTGCATACATATTTGGAATGTTATTTGGGTCATTTTTGGGTCTTGGGTCAGTGTATGGCTTCGGTTGAACAAAAAGTCCTCCATCAAGTACGGGTCACAAAATAAGTTGAGTTCAACGGATTGGGTTTAAATTTTCAATCCATTATTCCGTTTTAGTCCAGTTTAGTCTGAAAAAAAGTCACGGGTCCAATTTGAACCGTTTTTGCCGACGGGCAATGAGAGGCGAGATTAACCTATTTTGCCATACTACCATCAAGCATTTTCCAGTCTATGTCCACTTACCAGATTTTCAAAAACCAAGCTGCATGCAGCGGCAAATATAACTAAGAACACTTTATAATTGTGTTTAAGGTTAAAGAAAGTCTGAAACAAAGAAGCACTTTGAGCATGAAATGAATCTAGCAAATTAGATATTGAATCTATTGCATTTCTTTTTGAACATTTTCTTGAACTCATCCAGACAATCATGTTTCTGCATTACTAACCATGGTTTTAATTTAAGAAACTTATGCTTTTGTACTCTACACATAGAACAAAGCAAATGTTGTATCGAGAAGGACAATACGAACCTTTTGAGTTTTGACTTTTACACTGCAGACATGTTAACGTGACTGCTCATGCTTCATTCAAACAACTTAATGCATAACATGTCTTGGTCTACACGTCCCTAAACATAGATGTTACCAAATGCCAGCGCAGAATTTCGTGACACCACTCAGCTAACTAAAATATTTACGCGTGTCTATTTTTATCTTTGTGTCTTGCAAGATAAAATATAAATAACCAGGGTTTGCAAGCTTCCAGTTTTAGGAGCCAAAAGGTTTGAAGATTAAGCATAACAAAACTTGGTAACAGAGTTTTGAAACCAACACATGCATTTGTAATTTGTTACTCTCCCAGAATCGAAGTCGGAAGTTAAAGTAGGATAAATCTTCAAAAGCTAATTAATATTGAAGAAATGGGTTTGGCAGAAATAACATACCAAACTAAGATAACTAATTATATAGATTATAAGTTACAAACAGACCAGAAGATTAGGAATGATTAATCTTTCCTACCAGTAATAAGTGGTCGTATACATGTGCATGTTTTCATTTATTGAATCTACAAAAGTACTCCCGGAAAATTCATGACTTCTGAAAGTCAATGATACCAAATTTTGCTGAGACAAAACCGAAATGCAGTTTATTAAGTGGTTCTTCAATCAGAATTGGAAGTTCACCTTAGTAGTTTGTTTGCATAAAGATTGATATAAGTTACTTAAGGTGAAGTTCCAATTGTGATAGGAGAAAAAACACCTAAGAATCTGCATGGAAGTTTTGTCCATTTGCTAGTTGCTCTAAAATCGTAAGAAAGTACTCCTTATCACTCATTCAACTACCTGAGATGAAGCAGCTGAGTTCTCAAAGGATTTCTTTCTCACTAAGAGGCAAGTGATTCTGGAAGGGTTGGAATGAGTGTTGTCGAGACAACAGATGACAAAGTCTGGTCGGTGAAGTGCAAGAAGATGCAACCTATCCTTTCCCACTACCACAGCAGATGCATCAAGAAGAACATGCCAGTTGTTCCTATGAGCCTCAGAAATCCAATGCATTGTTCCATTTGCATCGACTGGGTAAGAGAACAAGCCCTTTGAGCTGATCTTACACCTCCTCCTAAAGTTTTGACTCAGCTGAGACCCACTGATCCTCAAATCCAGCCAAGTCTTGGGTGCTGAGATCACCTTGGACTCCTTAAAAGAAGCAAATTCCCTGATATAGTCTTCTTCCTGGTCAAGAATTGTCATGTAGTAGTTTCCCTTTACAAAAGGGTAACTTTCTCCCACCAGCATCATAGCATCCTTGTAGCTTGGAGTGAAGAGAACAAGGTACTCTTCATCAGGCAACCCATAATGCTTCAGAATCTTATTACGAGCTTGGATTTCTGGGATAGAGATGAAACTTCCAGGAAAAGAGGATTTCTTGTTGAGAATGTCAAGTAATCTTGATGGCTCTAACTGGATCTTGGCCCTATCCATTTCAGGGAGATTGCTGCCAAACAAATATGTAGAAGACTCCCTTGGTGACTTGCCCCTATCATCCATCATGGGTTCTGATGCCTCCTCATAGATGATAAAGCTAGACAAGTCTATCCCATTTCCATCTCCTTCCATTAGGCCTGAATATTCTGGATATTTTGCCAGCACATATTGTTCAACATATTCCATTTCTTTTGGTGTGATTGGACCTGACCATCTAATGTCAAGATCAGGGATAGTTGATATGGCTTCAGCTATGATGTGAGCAGGAATCAACGTTTGCCTTTTCTGCAGTTCAGACCATTTTTCAGCCTCAATTCAAGATGCACCATCCAAAAAGAAAGAACAAAAAGTTGGAATATGGTAGTTAGTTACCTTTACAACCATGCTGTTTGATTTGCAGCTCTCAGTTATTAATTTGTGTGTTGGACCTTTCTCTTCATTTTCTACCATCTCTTGATATTGAACCTGAATTAGGGAGTGGATTTAGAATCGTTACAACACAACATCATAAAATATACAAACATAGCTTTGAATTGTGACCACTTCACCTCAGACCCTCCTTCTGAAATTTCATGCTGCTGCCGGTTTGTTCCCATATCAATTGTCTTCACCACTTATAGAAACATAAGATAATTTTGTTTAGTGTACAAAATACCAGAGAAAATCTTAGGTAGATGGCGAACAACAACAACAATAACAAAAAGGAAAGAAGAGAAGCCAATATGTGTAGAATCCTTCTGAAAGATCCTCCAACAAAAGTTTGTTCTAAGAGATTGAAGCTAGAGAGAAATCAATATAGTGAAGTATATAGTTTGGTTAAGATGGGGGCATGTTTGAAAAGAAGCTTTACATTTCTTGTTGAAGCTGTGAATCTTCTTAAGACAAAGAAATTAAGAAAACAAATAAAGTCAGATGATTACACCGAGAAAGACAATAGCAACGCTTTAAAATAGAAGATGATGATGAAAGGGGTGACATGTCCCTCTTGGCTTAACCATGGTTTGTTTGTGTAATTTTCTCCAAAATTATTCCCTGGCACCTAGAATTATTAGTCTCAAAATTCAAACTGAACCTTAATTAAAATCTGAGCCTAGGGTTTGATTGTTAAACTCTATTAATTGAGGCAGAGAAGACGTTAGGAGAGGATTTTTGAGGTGTTGCTTTCCATTGGCAACAACATCACCATATTTGTTAATTGTTAAATAAACGTCACTCTTGAGTTTTATATTCTTAATGGAAAATGATCATTGGAGAACCTTGATGAAATGTCAACAGAGCCGTGGCATCTTTTTTTTTTTTAATATCTTAGCGAACTTTACAGATGGAATATTTCAAAATTTCAAATCTCTGGGTAATTGAGTTTTATTAGCTCCTTGGAAAAGGCTTTTTAACAGTTTTAACAGCTGCATTTAAAGACATTACTTAAACCTGAACAAAATTGACTGTCACTGAATTTTGCTCAGGTAAATCCTAGATACATGATGAAATCACTTCAACACAGAACTGATTCATATTTAACAGATAAAATTCAGCAAGTTTATTTAGAAACATGGAATACTAGAACGTGATTTAATGCAAATAAGAAAGAGCAATAAAACGAAATTTTGGCAATAATAAATGGGGGAAAGCTTTAATTGAAAATATAATTGAATTTTCCCATATGTCACGCTACAACTTGCGATACCATTGATAAGGACGAAAATATTAAGTTAATGTTAGGATCATATGAGGATTTGACCTTTATTTGTTTCCCTAATGTAGAAAAACCAATTAGTCTTTCAAAAATAATTAAACAAACACATCTACCAATATAATTATACAATATAAATCAATCTTTATTTATAGAGAGGAAGAGGGCATTATACCGTTTAGAGATTCCTTCAAACGAATATTAGATATGGACAAGGACAAGGGGGTCACAATAAAGTGTTTAATATAATAATATGATGATTAAACGAAGATTAACATAATTACGCTAAGGAGGATAGATAGTAAGTAATGGAATGCCGTTGGGCATGGTTAAATTTGCATACGGAAATGACTTGGATGCTACAATGGTTATCCAATATATGTGGAAATGATATTTTTATTTTAATTCTAATCAGTGGCGTAGCACCGTGAGGCCAATGGCCCCCAAAAATTTTAATTTTTTTTATATTATAGATATTAAAAAATATATTACAAATCAATGATGATTAAATCAAATATTTTATTTTTTTATAAACATAATAATTAATGTTAATAAATAATAAAATATAAAATAAAATATAATAAAAAATAAAGAATAAAAATATTTATCAAGATATTTTCATTTTTTTATTTATTATGATTTGAATTTCTCACAAATTGTTTCTCACATGTTTTTTCTTGATTTTGAAGAGAAAAATATCTTTATTTTTGCTCTTATTTCTCCTCTGTCCTCTTTCATTCTTGTAACATAGAGAAAGCCAAATGGATATCCAAGTCCACAGACTCTAAGGGTTGACCGCTATGATACCATAAATGTAACACCCTATTTAAGTAATAACCTTAATTTAAATGAAATGTCACACAGATAGAATGAAAAACAAAGTCATGGAGTATAACGTCACTCCTTACTAATATCCAAAGAAATCTAGGAAAAGATTTAAGGCACACCACGATGCCAGATACAAAGTGAAGTAAGAAATTGACAGTAATTCAAATAAATCCAAAGACAAGACAATACATGGGCCTTAGCCCTAAATGAAACCTGGAATCCAAACCAGAGAGGCTACGCAATGGAATCATCGTTTCCCTGTTGACCACGGGTAGTCCTCGCATATGCTCACATCAATAAATTGATGATCATCGCAAAGAGAGAAAACCACACCAGACAGAACATACAACAAACAAAAGGGTAAGCTAGAGTAGAAAACAGTTTATCATACAATTACATACTATTTCACAGTCCAAGATGTAAATGTCAACCAAACATGTTATGACTTTTCAAACAATATACTAAGACTCAGACACGACTCATCCATATGCATATAATTAGTCAGATTCAACGGATGCTTGCACTTGTGGTGGACTTCCCTTCTCTACCGAGCTGCTCTACCGAGGTAATTGTTACAATGTCACATCCCCCCACACACAAGGTTAGCCCTTAATGAGTTTCAGGCTTGCTACTCTCACCACTAGAGTCAGTACGCTCTATGTGAGACTAACTGACTCTTTAGAGTGTCAGATTGCAACCTTACCTTGAATCCTTACTAAATTATATAGATGGGGCACCACCATGAACTCCCATTAACAGGGGTCATGGAATTACGTCCCGACCAACTAAGGCACCACCATGAGGTCTCACCTAGAGGCTCATGGAATTACGCCCTAAACAATGAGGCACCACCACGAAACTATCATGGAATTACGCCCTAAACACACTGATATCGCTGTCGTTAGGCGATCAAATTACCACTACTTTAGCAACTTCAGTATTGCCAGTTAGTAGTGAACAAAATAGTTAGGGTTAAGATAATCCTGAGTCGTCTCACAACGAATACGGAATTGATCTCAAATATTTGATTCTTAAAAATGTAATTAAAACTAGCAATTATAAAAATAGGGGGTTTTGATATGCAAAGAAAATGACACGGAAGATTGTAAACATAGTAATAGTAAATAGGTCAATTCCACTGCTTTTTCTAAATAAGATTCTTCATTGGTTATCTAGAGATTATTGTTAAATTAA
>Ga0214543_1005585_pt1 | contig 22977 bp, 7 predicted proteins | sample CNSS2metaG_FD_160094 | JGI IMG/M metagenome (GOLD analysis project Ga0214543, IMG submission 160094) | Root nodule microbial communities from cowpea collected in UCLA plant growth center, Los Angeles, California, USA - CNSS2 | ecosystem: Host-associated > Plants > Roots > Nodule | place: USA... | reverse complement strand
TGTATGATTTTATATATATATATATATATATATATATATATGTTTGAAGTAATATATGCTTTTGTTGTTTATACCAATTATCTAAAATGTCTTATCGCATATCTAGCCTTTTCTCACAATTTTATTTTAGTCTTTTGAAAAAAAAAAAAGAGAGACCAGCAATGGATAAGACTGAAGAGTTTCTAAGAAAAGATGATATTGTATGATTATTTAGTTTTTGGCTATGACTTTTTTTTTCAGGTCTATGTAGTGAAAAATATCAATGATCCTGTGATAAAGAACGAGTAGGTTAAGTCATAATCAAAATATTTTGATGTTTTTGATTTAATAATAAATATTTGATCCAACAATATTGTATGACAAACTATAAATAAAAATTAAATAACATAGTATACATTCAAAGTTGTGAACTTTATATTATGGATGCAATGACATTGGAACATAATGTAGAAGAGACAAACACAACAAATGTTTCATTGATAATAAAATTAACTTTTTGGAGCTTTAGATATCACTCTAATAGGAGTCAATCAAAAGAGATGTCTTGAGGATTTCTCTACTCAAGTAATAATTTTTTACAAGATTTGTTTTTTATTCAATCCTAAGTCCTTTGATGTTTGAATTCAACAGGTTATATGTATTAATATATAGTTTAATTATATTTATTTTTGCTGATAAAAAAAATAAACCATCATGTTGGTATACATACCCTAGAGGAGAATTAAGACATAACGAACATATTTAAGGAAAAACATCAGGGCTCGTACACATTTTCTTTTTGTGTTTTGTTGTTTGGTGCTTGGAGATTAAATTTTTCTAAAACAAAATTAGGCAGGAGAGTCTTAATTTTTTTTTTTTTTTAGAAAAAAAGTAAAAAAAAAATATTTTTTTTGTTTTGAATTTTCCTTTGCATATATTTTAGATTATTGTATACAGTTCAAATATTTCATTCATTTATAATTTTTTTCTCGTGTTAATAAAAATATTCATTTTAGGATTTAGGGTTTAACATTCAGTAGTTTTTGAGCTAAAAAATCTTCAAGGAACACTGAGCAAAAGTATTTGCAGCATTTTAGACACGACTTCAAACTGCAATTTTATTAAGCACACAAATTAGAAGAAACTTGCATCATCTCCAACAAGATATTACTACAAGATGACTTATTCTAATGCCCCCATTTTTTACATAGTTGGGACTAGAAATACATGCAAACTCATAAGCACTGTTGCGATTTTCCAGAGAGAAATGGATATCAGATACTGTTTTTAACCTTTTTATTTTACCACACATAATACTCTGCAATCATATATGTCTTAGCAGTGGCTCTTGCAGCCAACAGCTTCTTCAACAGTGAGAAATACTCTGCCACCGAATTTGGAGACAAAGTTGGACACCTTTAGCTTGTGTATCACTTGCCACCTAGGGTTCGCAATGGCTAACTGAGAACAACACAAAAACCACTACGTCATCATTCTTCTACATCTAAAAACTACTAAAACTTTCATAGTGTTCATCATGCAATTAATAGACCTCAAAAATGGCCGTGAAAGTTTCCCTTCATCATCATCATCGGTTTTGATTTTTTAGGTCTGAAACGAAATGAAGTTATACCTGTTTTCCATGTGAAGACAAACTCTTATGCAGTTCCTCCAGAGAAGCAATTCCAGAGGTGTCAATGTTCACCAAATCTAAAGCAACAAAACATCACGATTCAATCAAAGAAACGAGATTGTAAAACTTTTAATCACAACACAAAATATTCTAAGATGCTTAAGTGGAGTATATATTTTTAAAGAATTTATTTTTGTACAATTAATTTAAGCAAATTAATAATATCACGTTCAGGTCTGAAATAAAAATAAATAAATAATTGTTTTAATTAATAAAGTAGAGTTCAAATTAAAATAAATCCTTGTTATTTATTATTTTTAAAGTTTAGATAATAAGATTTCGAAAACTCAATAAAATCATACTTCAAAACTGAATAATATTTGCATTTTTAAAGGTTTTTATTTCCATTTATAAATTAAAAGTCAACGGAGTAGAATTTTCAAAAATATCACTTTAGCACGTCTCTGTCTATTTTCCTTTTCCATCATTACTGTATGCATATTATGTATGTGTCTGTACTTCTTTCTTTTTTCATTTGCTGAGATGTTAACGCTTTTTTTATTTTTTATTTTAATTGATTTCATTTTCTTTTCCTTTTTTTTCAGAAAGATCACTAGAGTCAGAAAGGCTTACTGGAGGTGTCAAGAATTACGAGTTGAATGGTGCTTCTTGAATTTCCCTTGTCATCTTCTGATTCTTCCTCAGAGACCCATTTGATGATCCTTGAAACACAAGATTTGAAGATTAAAATTTTACTCATGTTTCTGACATTGATCATTTCCCATTTTGTATATATGTCATATACCTTTCTCTGACGAAATTAGCATTTGCAAAGCAAAGTAACGCAGATTTGACTCTTATTATCATAACCCCTGGAATCTTAACTGCCATCGGATACTGATACACATCGCAGAACAAGTTAGTGCCAGGAAGTTTTCCAAGAGTTTCTGTGCCTGGTCGAATTGAGATTAGAATGATCTTTGAAAAAGATATAACCACCTACAGATAAACAAAATCCAAATTTTAAATTGAACACAGTTTATGCAATCAACTATTGTAAAAGAAACAAAGTAAAAACTGTTATCCATTGGGCCTTAGCAATATTTTTCCTTTCATTATTTTTCTTTTGAATGTCTTGTCTCGCAACTGTGGAGGTTCTTTATTTTCTTCCACACAACACCTTAATCAATAATTTGTCGACGAAATTTTGTATCTAATTGCCACTTCCAAGAGAAAAGGACTAGTACTTGTTTAGGCCATTTAGAAGAAAGAAACAATCTGACCTAATAACTTGAAGCGTTAGTGATTTGTTGAAAATTTTGTATATGTGAGATCTCAGTCATGTGATTGCAACCCTAGCAAGGAATATCATTCCATATAGAGAATTTTTTAGGTGGCTTTAATTTTCAAGGTATAAATATGTTCCAACCAAAGAGAATATGCAGTTTTCAACGGTGCACATCCATTCTGCATCACTCTTAGTGCAAAATATGTGGGTCCAGTCAAGTGGTGGGGATTGCCTATTATATAATGTACAAGTCAGGTTTTGTCCCATGCCGTCACTCATTTTTATGAATACTAGAATTTCTTTTTTCTGCTAAAAACCATACTCTTAAAAAGTACAAATATAGGTTGTAACTTAAAAGCTTTTAGATATCCACTCAAGAATTGCTTGCTGTTGAAATATTATTGCGTTTCATAATGTTCAACAGTAAATCTGAGTTTGGTGTGCTTTCACAAACCTATATATATATATATATATATGAATTTATTCTTGTCATTCATATATAGTTTATTATTTCAGGTGGCACAAACAGTTCAAACTTTAAACGCATAGTAAGGTGGCAAAATGATGCTAATAAGAAATTTAATTGAGAGCTCTCCCAATGAAAATACTACATTACACCACTAGCCATATAATGTGATGTTCTTAAAACAGAAACAGTTCGGCATGCTGTAAACTAGTAACACCCACTATAACAAAGATATAGCATCAGCAAAAACTGACATATCGTTTTATGGATACTTAATCTGTATATTAAACTTGAACTTAATCAACATCTTCATAATATAGTTTCATTTGGACTAATTGTTTGTTAATTATGATGCAGACATGTAAGTGTTTGTTTACATAGTTATTGAATATGTTTACTGTTTTATATATAGTGATGGTGATAATGAGAAGAAAGAAGAGATGAGTGGCAATGATTACCGCCACTAGAAGACCAATCTCCACAGAAGCAAAGAGAACTCCGAAGAAGGCACCAGCACAAGCAAGAAAATCTATCTTATCAACCTTCCAGATTTTGTAAGCTTCAGTGACGTCAATGAGTCCTGGGAGAGCAGAAAGGATCACAGAAGAAAGAATAGCTATAGGAGTGTAATACAAGAGCTTCGTCAGAAACTGAAGCGATACCAACACCGTGATCGCCATCACAATGTTTGACACCAGAGTCTCACACCCAGCTGCATAATTAACAGCAGTGCGGGAGAACGAACCTGCCACAATTAATCTTGCTTAAACTTCATCCTTTTTATTAAAGAACAGAACAAGAAAAACTCATTTTCCATAAGAATTATGTACCAGTTGCGACGTAGCAAGAGGTGAAGGATCCTATGATGTTTGTGAGACCTATTGACATCATCTCCTTGTTTCCATCAAGCTGGTATCCTTTGATGGATGCAAAAGATCGCCCGACAGCAATAGATTCCTATAATTAATGGGTAAGGTACCGGTTGTGTCGTATCAACATGAAATGGAAAATAAGAAAACCAAACTATAATTGATATATAATTATAATTTATTTGTTACTCACGGTAAGGGCAACGACAGCAACCACTAGTGCAATTTTCGCGACTTCACCAATGTAGGGGCTGTTGAAGTCTAACTCATGGATGGAGATTGGGTTTAATCCTCCTTTCACATGTTTCACGATTTTTACTCCATTTTTATCAGCTTTTGTCAGAAACACAAATAGAGTCGACAAAATAACTGATACAAGAGGAGAAATTGATGCCAACCAGAACAGTTTCTTCTTCTTTTTACCCTGCCAGGGGAATTAATTAGAGTGTTCAAACTAGAACCCCACCGAAATCATGCAAAAAAGAGGGAAGAGGGAATTGAAAGCTCATTCCATTTATTGCTCACCAGAAATCTCGTTGTTAGGATGAAGACCAAGAACGAGCATCCAAGGATAAAATTTCGAGGATTCCACTGCAATTCAATATGTATACGCATGAACAAATTATATGGAAAAAAAATTATACTTTGATTCTGTTTTTATTTTTTACTTTTTTGTATAGTTTAGTATGAATCATTCACCACGTTAAGTCACGTTAGAGAGTAAAAATTAAGAATTAAACAATATAAATTGTAATATCATTGTCTATATTTAATTAGTTTCTGATTTTTAATTTGTAACATTGGACTGATGAAATTATAATAGGAGCATTATTTATTATTATTAATTTTTTTAATAAATGGATGCAGATGAATATGGATAAGTGTTTTTATTTACAAAATCAGGAGGAATGGAGAGTGATTTTTAAAATTTTAAAATGAGGCCTAAGCCTGTGTATATAAGCAGTTGTTACATTTTTTTTTTTCATAAAATTCAGCTTTTAAAAGAATAATGCATTTTTATTATACAATTTTAAAAGAATAATGAAAATGTTGAATTGGATTATTGTTGGTTTGGCACAGCCTCTCCAATTTATAGGGAAAAGAAAGAAAAAGAAAAAGCAAAAGCAAAGGGACAGGGGAAGTAGTTTACAGGATTATGAACTGCTTCCCAGACAGCTTTGATGACAGAGACTATGTCGGTTTTGGTCGTAAAATGGGTGATTCCAAAGAGTCCCTTCAACTGTTGAAGCCCTATCACGATGGCTGCTCCTCCCACAAATCCAACTATTGAAGCATGGGATAGGAAATCCACAAGGAACCCCAGCCTGTGTTTCAAAACTCTTAATTAATAAACAAATCACCCATTTTGTAATCACTTTTACTCATTCATTTTCACCTGAAGAGTCCGAAGGATGTTTGAAAGATCCCAGCCAAGAGAGTAGCAAGTAGAATTAGCTTCGTATAAGCCACTGGATCAGAAGCAGGGTCTACTAGTTTCTCCATCATTGAGGATAACAGCAAAGAAACCACTGCCACAGGACCAATTGCTATCTCTCTTGAACTTCCCATCACAGCATACACAAGTGGTGGTACCACACTTGTATCTACATGGTTTTATTACACAGATTTTAGTAAGGACTCAACATGTTCAAAACTTGTAATGATATTGGTAGAAAAATGGAAGTGCCTTACAAAGTCCATATTGAGGATCAAGATGTGCCAAGGTTGCATATCCAATGCTCTATGATGAAAATTGAAAACACCACACAGTTACAAGTAGTGTTAGCTTGATTATAAATTCATTACAATAAGATGCTATACCTGGGGAATACAGAGACTGGCAATAGTGAGGCCTGCAAGAAGATCTTTCCTGAACTTGGTGGCAGTGTAGTTTCTGCCCCAAGCAAGAATGGGAAAAACAAGCTGCAGAAGTGACATGAGGAGTGTGGTGCAGGGTTGATCTGAGAGAGAGGAAAGCTTTTGTTTATAGTGAGAGATGGTTTTCCTCACAGAATCTGCAACCACACGCCATGGACTTGGGGGCTCAGGAGCGTTAAGAACCCACTGAGACCTTACATCCTCTGCGTTCTTCTCAACGTCCACCTGCATGTGCAAATCCTCTGATTTGCAGGTTTCCATCGCTGAAGAAGCCATGTTGAAGTGTTTGGGAGAACTTTGTCTCGTCGAAAATGATTCACTACTACACTCTCATCAGACTTACCTGTGAATTCAAGAGCTGTGAAGTTGCAGAACTCGGTGCTACAAAGAAACTTATATAGAGCAACAAAAAGCCTTGCTTCAGTTTCACACCAAATAAAATATGCAATGAGATTTCACATTTTACTGAGTGACATCAGAGAATAATAAGTTTCTTACTTTAACATGCGAAATAAAAAATTTAGCATGAGACTGATTTAATTGAATCCGAGTTTAAATAATTATAATAAATATTTAAAATGATTTTTTTTCTAACTATTTTCTTTTTAATTAATTCAGATAGATTGACTATGGATGAAAGAATTATATGGAAATTAATGTAGGAAAGGAAAAAAGTTCTGACTAGTTAAGGTGTAACCGAAGACAAGAATACAGATAAGTTAGTTCCTTTGTAGTTGGTGTCCAATGAAACCTGGTATAAACAGTTTTTCCGGAATATGGAGGATTTACTTGTACTTGGTGTGTTGGTTGCTTTACCAATACATTTTGGTGCGTAGGTGTTTTTGTCTTGTCGTTGTCATAGAGTTAGGTTGCAAAGTGTTGGAGCATTATATATTTCTATATATCGATATGAGTACTTTTTGTATGGCTTAATTTGTATATCAATACATGTACAGAGATTTTTAAAATAGTAATATGATTATATTTCATATGTGCATTGTTTTTCCTCATTGCTAGACATATTCCATTACATCATTCTAACAGTTTTAAGTGATTATTTTCATTTTCTAACCACTCCTATAGCATTTCACCATGCATTAACTCCTTACATAAAGTATTTGCATATTAATCTCTCATATCTCATTTTAGGATAGTTCTTCCATTAGAAATAGTAGTTTGCAAGCATTTTTAATTCATCTATAATTCCTCCGCATCTTTGCACCTGTTTTCTAGTACCGAATCCGTACAAACAAATCATTTAAAATTTTTGTCACCTTCTAGGATTGATACTCGGATTCTTTTCCTATATTACATTAGGGACTTTGAAATTGTGCTTCCATCTAAGTGAAACTAGGGATTCGAACAAATTATAAAATGATAATAAGATTAGAGAAATCTTGCAATATATGTTAGAAATGAATGTTTATACATTGATCAGATGAGTTTAATAATAAATATTAAACAAGTATTTTTATATATTTATTAGACATATCTAATTATACATATTACACAAATTTGTCTATGCATCAATTAAATAAATTTAACTATACATATTAGACAAATATATCTATATATTAATTAAAAGAGTCTATATATGTTTGCGATATCTATGCATTATATAAAGTGCTTAATTATACTTATGTTTTAATGACCAACTAGTTTAAAAATATTATTATATATGTGTGGTTCTCCTTAAAACATTTTAAGGTCATGAGGACTTTGCTCTGATTTTATAGTTTTTTATGTTTGCATATTTATTTTCACATGTTTATTAACACATAGTTATACTATGTTCATTTACTTGTTCACTTATGATTGTTTTATAGTCTTTAATTTGTTATAGAAAACCAATTCTATTATATAACCACTATAAAAAAAATTACAGCATTTAGTATTCATTGCACATGAACAATATTAATGAATAATTACAACCGTAATAAGTTTAATTTAATCTTCTATTTCAATTTTATTTGTAGCATTCCTACTATTATATAAATAACTTATTACATAAAAAAGATGGAGTTAATTTTTCTTTTATACAATAATATTTTTGTGGAGACAACACCGATAATAACATATCCATTTATATGTTATTATTTTATATCTTTGTAATTCACTCCAAGTAAATCTCTCGTTACCAATTGATTTTAATGACAAAAAAAATTATTAATCACATCAATTTAAACATCTTTACTAAAAATGACCAAATTGACTAAAATTTGACGAAAATGAGGACTTGATTGAATACAGAACGAAAATGAGAACAAAATTGAATAAAAATAATAAAAATAGGAACCAAATATATTTTAAACTTTTCTTTTCAAGCTAGCCAACTAGTACAAACAATAAGGATTTATTTTTTTAACTTATAATCAAATTCGGGTACATAAGAGGTACATCCCATTGATGATAAAAAAAATTGATTAATAAATTATAAAAAATTGTACAAAAAGTAATACGCAGCTCTCCACATATTTGTTCTTTGTGCCCCATTTATTTGCCTATCTAGTTTGGCCTTTTTTTTTCAAACCGGCCACGTAGTGCAAGCAATAAGGGTTGAGTTTTTTAAGTTATAATAAAATTCGGGATACATAAGGTACATTCCATGGGATGATAAAACAAAATATGGATTAATAAGTTTTAAAAAATTGAACGAAAAGTAATACATAACTCCCCACTTATTTGTTTACTATGTACCACTTTTTTTTTTTTCAAGTCAACCACCTAGTGCAAGCAATGGTTGATTTTTGTAACATATAATTAATTTCGGGGTACATAAGAGGTACATCCATTGGATGATAAAAGAAGATTGATTAGTAAATTTTAAAAAATTACGAAAAGTAATACGCAGCTCCCCACTTATTTGCCTTTTGTTTTTTAAGTCAGCCACCACCTAGTTCAAGCAATAAAAGTTAATTTTTGTAACTTATAATAAAATTTCGGGTACATAAGAGGTACATCCTATTCGATGATAAAAAAAATTTATTAGTAAATTTTAAAATTTGTATGAAAGTGATACGTTGTTTCCCATTTATTTGTATATTATGCCTCACTTATTTGCCTATATGGTTTTGCCTATTTTTTTCTTCAAGGCAGTCCCCTAGTGCAAGTAATAAGGGATGATTTTCGTAACTTATAATCAAATTGGTGGTACATAAGAAGTGCATCCCTTTGATGATAAGAAAAAAAAAAACTATTTTTTTTAAGCCAGCCACCTCGTGCAAGTAATAAGGGTTAATATTTTTGTAACTCATAATAAAATTCGGGGTAGATAAGAGGTACATCCCAAACCCAAAAAGACTGATTAATAAATTTTAAAATATTGTACGAGAAGAAGTAATACGCAACTATCCACATTTATTTGCCTATATGGTTTTGCCTATTTTTTTCTTCAAGGCAGTCCCCTAGTGTAAGTAATAAGGGATGATTTTCGTAACTTATAATCAAATTAGTGGTACATAAGAAGTTCATCCCTTTGATGATAAGAAAAAAAAAACTATTTTTTTTAAGCCAGCCACCTCGTGCAAGTAATAAGGGTTAATATTTTTGTAACTCATAATAAAACTCGGGGTAGATAAGAGGTACATCCCAAACCCAAAAAGACTGATTAATAAATTTTAAAATATTGTACGAAAAGTAATACGCAGCTATCCACATTTATTGTTCCCCATTTATTTGCCTATCTGGTTTGGCCAGTTACCTAGTGTAAGCTATAATAAGGGTTTACTTTTGTAATTTATCATAGAATTCGGATACATAAGAGGTACATCCCTAAAAGAATGATTAATAAATTTTAAAATACTATATGAAAAGTAATATGCAGCTCTCACTTATTTATTTATTATTCCCCATTTATTTGTCTATCTGGTTTGACTTGTTTGTTTTTTCAAACTAGGCACCTAGTGCAAGCGATAAAGGGTTGATTTTTATAATTTATCGTGTACATAAAATGTACATCCCAAAAAGATTGATTAATAAATTTTAAAATATTGTACGAAAAATAATATGCAGCTCTCCACTTATTTATTTATTTATTATTCTCCTCTTATTTGCCTATCTGGTTTGACTTTTTTTTTTCATGTCAGTCACATAGTGCAAGTAGTAAGGGATGATGATTTTCGTAACTTATAATAAAATTTGGGGTACATAGGGGTACATCCCATTGGACAATAAGAGAAAGATTTATTAGTAAATTTTTAAAAATTGTAAGAAAGTGATATGTTGCTTGCCATTTATTTGTATATTATGTCCCACTTATTTGTCTATCTGGTTTGACCTATTTCTTTTCTTCAAGCAAGCTACCTAGTGCAAGCAATAAGGTTAATTTTGTTGTAACTTATAATAAAATTCGGGGTACATAAGACGTACATTTCAAAAATATTGATTAATAAATTTTAAAATATTGTACAAAAAGTAATATGTAGATCTTCACTTCTTTATTTATTATTCTCCATTTATTTGTCTATCTGATTTGACCTATTTTTTTTTTCAAGTCAACCACCGAGTGCAAGCAATAAAGTTGATTTTTGTTAATTTGTCATTACATTCGGGTACATAAGAGGTACATCTCACACAGATTGATTAATAAAATTTTAAAATATTGTACGAACGCAGATCTCCACTTGTTTATTTATTGTTCCTCATTTATTTGTCTATCTAGTTTGATTTTTATAATTTATTATAAAATTGATTCATTTTAACCAAAGTTGGGACTAAATTGAACAAAAATAATGAATATATGGATTACATTGAACAAAACAAATAACATAGTCGCAACTGACACGCGGCACAATTATGACTTGACACGTGGACAATTATTTTAAAATTAAAAAATAAAGAAAATTAAAAAAATCAAGAACTAACACGTGACATGTACTGTTCAAAAAAGTTTAACTATTTAAACACTTTTACTCAAAAGGATCAAATTAACCTAAATTTAACGAAAATAAAAATTTGATCGAACACAAAATAAAAATAAAGACTAAATTAAATAAAAACAATAAAAATAAGAACTAAATATATATTTAAGCTTAAAAATAAAATAGTACATAAGCAACATGATTACAATTGTAAAGTAGACATTTTTCAAAAATAAGAGTCGGGCAACGCACCTACGACCGCTCAGATATTTTTAACACGTTATTTTCCAGAAAATATATATGCTTCATTTAAAGTTATAGAGGTTTTTTTTTATGAATTTTAATTATAAATCATATGTTTCGATGCATTAATTGAGAAAAAAAAATTCTAAAATAAAAATATTTTAAAATTATATAACTTTAATTCAAGCATACACATCTGAAGACAGCAATACATCATTCATTTCGATATAGAATATGCTGTGAATATTTCTAGATCATCACATAATTTATCTGATCTCATTTATAAGAAAATTTTTTGTGGGTTAACAATTTTATATTATATTTAATTATTAAGATAAAAAAATTTAAACAATTTCATTAAAATTCATTTTTATTAATTTTATTATTATAATAATTTAAATTTAAAATGGCAATAGTTGACCCAGACACAGTATTCCACTTTTCCTCTTATCTCTCCCACTCTCTCATGTCATTAAGCCTCACTAGCTACTGTTTATTGTTTTTTCTCTCAGAACATTCATATGTGGTGGTGTACTTTAAATCATCCTCACAGGAACACCATGCTTGTTGAAAGATTTGCTATGTTGTTTATGTGATTTTCTAATCATAATTTTACAGTTTTTGGATGAAGTTCACGTAATTTTAAAATCAATCTTATAAAAATATTAATCGAATTTATCACTTTTATGATTTTGGAAGGTTAAAATGTGTAAAAACCATTTATCTTACTTATCTAATTATTAATGTTTTATTTTTGACAAGTATATTAAATCTTTCAAGTATCTTAAATAATTTATATTAGAAATAAAAAATAATTAGTTATTATAATATATTTGATTATAAAAATTATTTTATAAATTAGACCTATTAGTATCTTAAATAATTTATATTATTAAGAAAAATATTATAATTAAATTGTAAATTAGAGTATAAATTATATTTTAGAATTAACGTAGAATTGTAAAGATAAAAGAAAATAATATTGTATTATTCTTCCCGTGTAAGAGATATTTCAAGACGTCAACCTTGATTAATTAATTAATAAGTTAATTTATTATTTATTTAGTAATAAATCTATCGTCTCACACACCAACGAGTATTCTTATTTTTGTTGTACAATAAAATATTATTAATTAAATTAAAAAGTTTAATTTTATATAATTAATATATTTTCTTTAAGTGAGATATATATTTTTTACTAGAAAAAAATATAATTAATATAAAATTTAAAAATTTGTAAAATTGATTGAGTGAGACTTAATAATTAAGTTAGTGAACAAATAATAATATATATTTTTTGTTTTAAATATGATTTAATAAAAAAAAAACAATCTGATTTGTACCTCGAAGAGATAATTTGCCTATATGATAACAAAAACAAAAATAGGACGTAGTGGATGGTTTGGATAGAAAAAATAAAAATATTAAAAATTTATATATCTTCAAGTCTCTGTTTTAAAGTCTTTTCATTGGATTATACATCATTGACATGTTTGGATTCCACGCATCAAGTTGACACAACAAAACTCGATATAGATATAGATATGTGTACCTTTTGGTTTAGAATTTAGAATTTAGGGTTTAGATCTTGATATATTTGAAGGAAATATTTTTTGGAATCATCACTGTCACAATTAAGATATCTTTACTCAAAACTTTTTTGTCTCCTTATTATCAGTATATACATGAATTTAACCAAAATATAGATCTAACCTTTAATATTTAGGAGGTTTTCACTTTACAATATTTTTATAAACTGGAGGATCTTTATTTTAGTGCTTATTATATACATTGTTAATTTGATTAATATATTAGTTATTAGTGAATTCTATGTATGCTTACTCTTGTGTAAAAAAGAATGTGATCTAATTAAACGTGACTACTTTCAGTGCATCCAAAAGGAGCAAAGTTTTTATATTGTTAAAGAAAGAGAAAGGTATTGAAAAAGTGATACAAGTGTGGTAGTACTTATAATTAAGAAAAGAAAGCATGATAAAGGCAATTTGTGAAAGGATGAGAAAAGGGTAAAATAAAACAAATATTCTCCGTAGAGCTTTATTCTGTCAACGCCATTGATTTGAATATAACTAAGTAGAAGTGATGATTAACAATGAATGAGCTAAAAACATTCTGAGCAAGCACCACTTTGTCTTTTGGTTTCGGTCCACTATGGTCATTAGTTCTGATACATTGAATGTAGACATGTTTTCGACACAACTCTAAATTTCAACAACAAACAACTGAATCACATCGATCCAACCACATATACTATTGTTATTGCTTAAAGATTACACACTCATTCCTGAGTTTTATTATACTGTCTCCATAATCATCTATAATCACTTTTGTTAATTCTTTTCACAAGTTTACCAAAAGATTATATCACTTTAGTAAGGATTAAAGGCCAATAATCTGTTTAAAAAGGAAGTCGTGAATGAAAGTTGGATCGTCAATAAAAACTTTCCTAATACATTATGGTTTAAAGAAATAACTATAAATATAGTATATGAATTTTGATTTTCCGTTGAATTTTTTGTGTTGTTCTTCTAGTGTATCTTCATAATATACTAATTATTATTACTTTGACGGTTCGAAATATGAGTATTAAATATGAAGGATAAATATTTGTTAGCTAACATTATTAAAATTTTGAAACATTTGTGATGAAATTAATAACTAACAAACGTTTGACCTTTTGATCGAGATAAAAAGAGAACAATTAATCGAAAGAAAAGCAACTGTTGTTAGTCATACAGCAACCATTTTAGTGGCAACACAAGCATCCACTGCTTCCCCCACAGAAAGGAAAACCCTTCCTCCAATTTTGCTCACGAAGTTCGCCAATCTTAGCTTGTGAATTACGTGCCACCTAGGGTTAGCGATAGCTAACTGAAATAAAAGTGACAACAGGAATTAATACAATTGAAATCTGCATAAAAACAAAATATATGATTTAAGAAACCAACCTTTACTCCTCGTGAAGTCATATTTTTATTGAGCTCCACCAGACAAGCAATTCCCGTGGTGTCGATATTTGTAAGACCTACATTATTGGGTGTGTATAAAATGTTATAAAAGTTCGAAATCATTCGAGATGAAATGTTAATAAGTACTCACTTGAGGCATCTATGATGACGTGATGGAAGGTGTTTTCTCCTGCTTTGCCTTGCTTAGCTTTTTCATTGGTCATCCATCTCTCAATCCTTTGAATATGTAATGTGATGAACTCAGATTTTGAGTAACGTATGAAAGAAGCAAAGGGTGGTGTTGACAGAAACATACCTTTCCTCCACAAGATTTGCGTTTGCAAAACAAAGCCATGCAGATTTTAGAGAGACGATGAAAAGTCCGGGGGTGTTGAGTGCCATTGGATACTGTTGAACATCGCCGAATGAATCGGTTCCTGGAAGTCTTCCAATAACCGCTATAGCAGGTTGAATTGAGGTTACAATTATCTTCGCGAATGAAATCGTGATCTGCACTATAACGAGATGTGTTAGATTTTCAGAGAGAGTTTCACTAAGGAGACACAACACCAATAAAATATGAATTCAACTGCATAAAGTATTGACATTACTCTCAATCCAAAATTTTACGACAATAGATTTATGGTTTTTATCCTTATACAGTGTTTTTTACTTTCTAACCAATGTAAGTGCTCTTTACTTTTTCATCTCTAACTAATGTAAGACTTAAAATGACACTTGAATTTCTAACCATATGTACCATCATCAACCAATAATAATACTGCATACTGTCTCAGAATCAGTACTACTGTGATAGGGAAATTGTTTAGTCAAATTTCTTTTTAAACTTAGTAGTTGTTAAAAAAAAATTATGCCTTCAATTTACTTGACATGCACAGTTCCTGTATAGGTGCATCCAACCCTTAAAGCATAGTTCTAAGAAATAAAATGAAATAAAATTTGAATTCATGTTATTGTTAATTAAAATAACTAATTCAAAACCATTTCATTTGTCTTATGAATTACTTCTTAGTTTCTTATGTGTGTGTGTGAATGAGACCGGAGGTAGTATTTTATATTTATAACGAAACTGTATTAAACTATTGACAATATTTTGAAAAATTAATGAAATTCAATTTTGAAGTATAGTGATAAGATTAGGTGAATTAAAAAAGAGAAACAACTATAAAGATCGTGAATTCAAATAAAGATAATAAAACAAGTAATTTAGGATCATTAGGAGAAAAATAATATTTTTGCTAGTTCCAGGGACAATGTGTGTAAAACACACATTTTAAAAATAAATTAAGAATTTCTAATTAAAAGAGTTGAGATAATACAAAAATTATTTTATAAATTATGTATTCAATTTATGATATAAGATTATATATTAAAAGGAATGATAATACAATTTTTATATAAAAAATAAATACTATAGGTCATACATTTTCAAGGTTCCAAAATAAGTAAATAAATGTCATCGTGTAAAAGCAATAGTTTTCATTCAAGGTAGATGTGAATTAGTTTAGGTTTAGACTTCAAATTTTCAACTCTAAAACATGACTAATTTACTGAGTATTAGAATGAAAAATAGGATGAATACAAAAGTTATATTTATTTTTACAATTGATTGAATAAAAAGTTATAAATTCATTTTGATATATTAAACATTTGATTTATTTAATAAAATTCTAATCAATCCATTAACTGTTTTATGGATTTTAATCCAATCATAACATGAAAAAATTTAAATATATTTTAAAACTATAATTTAAAAATAATTGAAAAAAGTATAATAAAACACTTTTTCAAAATTTAAAAAAAAAATGTAAATTTAAGAAAAAAATTACCAAAATAATCAATTTAATTAATTTTAGTTCATAAAGTATTGGTTAAAACATTTAGTATATTTTGATTAATGACGGATAGATTTGATTTAATCAAATTTATAATGTTTTTGTGATATTAGGTGAATGATGAATAAATAGATTTATCTCATCTTAAAAATTAAGGGTGGCAAAATGTGTCAGCAGGATCCGTTTTGACTCGTCCCATTCTTGGTGTGCCAAAAATGGATCAGATAAAGCTGACTTGTTATTGAAAAATGGGTTTGACACGACAACCTGTCCCGCCTCAGAGTCTGTGCACTTTTTTTTGTTTAATTTTGTTTTAATTTTTTATAAATTTTTGTTTATAAAATTTGTTTATATATATATATATAAATTTATTTATATAATATAAAAAAATTATTTATTTTTAATTTTTAAACATAAAAAATTAAAAAAAAGGGTCGACGAACTGACTCATCAGTTTAACGGTCTAGGCAAACCTGACTATAGTGTGGGTTAACTGATTGATGGGTTAGAAACTTTAACACGACTACACTTTTTTTTTGCTTTTTTTGGTGGACTGACAAGCTAACTAAAGTAACTTGCTTTGACAAGCATATTTAAAGTCTGGACTTTTAAAATAAATAAATAAATAGTTTGAAAGCTTTTAAATAGGTCAATTTTAAGAAGTTATATAAAATATAATAATAATAATAATTTGTTATACTTATTCAAATGAAACTTTTTCAGCTAAATATAAGTTTTTCAATTATGTCATTGAATTAAGACACGCATCATGACCATGGGCTAGATATATATTTTAAGGCTAAAATGTTCTCTACTTTTTGGTGTCAGCATTCTTTTTTGGTTAATTCAAAAGATTCTTAATATCATTAATTTTTTTATTTCAAAATAGTCAAAAGACAACAAGAGACGCTCTTCGTTAACTTTAAGCTACTTTATAAATAAAGTATTTATTCTATTTAAAAGTAACGAGTTTTGACTTTTATTTTTCTATAAAAAATGTTGTGTTAAAAAACCTCGAAATTTTATTTTTTTATCTTTACTTTTAAACTGTATATATGTTAATAAAAGGGTTAGGTGACCTCTAGATATTATTTGTTAGGGCCTAAGGTATAATATTAATGTATAGTATTTTTAAAAGTCCCTAAAATGAATATTATTTATTTGGTAATGAGGATAGATATATTCGTGTATAATTTAAGTTAGCGAAAAGAATTGTTATATTTAGTATAGTTGTATTATAATGTTATCCATATGAATTATATATGTTTGAACATTTAATATATAAGTTAAAGAAAAATATACCCCAACTGCGAGGCCTATTTCCGCAGAAGCAAACAAGACTCCGAAGAAGGCTCCAGCACAAGCAAGGAAATCCATTTTATCAACCTTCCAAATTTCACAAGCTTTTTTTAGGTCAATCAGTCCTGGAACAGCCGAAAGAATTATTGCTGCTAAGATTGCTTTCGGAGTGAAATACAAAAGCCCTGTCAAAAATTTAAGTGACAACAGCACGGTGAGTGCCATCACTATGTTCGACACCATTGTTTCTGACCCTGCATTGTAGTTCACAGCAGTTCGTGACAAAGACCCTGCATCGTTAATTTCAACTTTGTCATCACCAAACACTATATCTTCTACATCAATTCCTTTCTCTCAATCATACAAATATATACCTGATGCAATATAGCAAGAAGTTAAGGATCCAACAATGTTCATTATGCCCCACGACACCACTTCTCTGTTGGGATCAATGCTGTGTCCTTTTAGAGATGCAAATGATCGTCCCACAGCAATAGATCCCTATGGTTGAACAACAAAAAGTGTATATTATACGATATTTAAAAGACTACATATAGATTATAGTAATAGAAATAGCCTTCGTACCGTGAGTGAAATAATAGCAATGGTCAAGCCTATTCTCATCAAATGACCCACAACTTTGCTATCAAATGTTAGCTGATTGAAGGAGCTTGGATTCAAGCTACCTCCTCCTTTGATTGGTCCCAACACTTCAACTCTGTAGTCCTTCATTTGAGGCTTGTCCACATTTATTTTGTACGCAATGATAGAGGATACGATAATAGAAAGGAGAGGAGCAACGTGTGACAACCAGATAAGTTTCTTGTTCCTTTTACCCTGTTTCGATTGTTTAGTGTTAGTAACATTCTAGTCCAAACTAGGAAAGTAAAATAAAAGTAGCAGCAGTGCTAACCAGGAATCTGGTGAATAGGATGAAGCATAGGAAGGAGAATCCAATAACGAAGTTGTAGGGATGCCACGCTGACTGCAAAACAAACAAAAGGAATGATTAATGAAGTTTGAGTTGTGATTAAATTGAAGGGTTTGTTTAATTTGCAATTGATCTGTGTATCTAATTACTTGGTTTTTGAAGGATGTCCAAAGAGATTTGAGGACGGAAAATAAAGCAGTTTTGTTGGTGAAGTTAACGATCCCGAATAATCCTCTCAGTTGTTGTAGTCCAATGCCCACTGCAGCTGCTGCCAAGAACCCTACGATCGTCGATTGGGAAATATATTCCACCAGAAAACCAAACCTGTAAAATGTCACACAGGTTAAAAACAAATAAAAAACCAGAATTATTCTTCTTTAAAACTCTGACACAATTTTAATATTTTGAGATATACAAATACGTAAATTTAATATTTTAATTAAATTTTGTTAAATTTATTTAATATTTCAAATAAACTAAATAAAATATAGTTAAAATAATTAAACTTTAACATCATTCATTATTCTTGTGTTTTTATATTTTTATATTTAGTTTACAACTTGTTCCAAAAAAAAAAAAAAAAAAACATTATAGCTTGTTAATCGAAATTTAGTTTTACGTGCCAAAATTCATATCCATGACGTCGTACAAAATAACTCATTTCTTTATTTTATTCAGAATCTACATACTGACAACCTTAGAAAGTATATACGGAATCCAGTGTTACATATAGTACTTAGCAAAATAAAATTAGTTTACACTTGGCAAGTTCTTTATTATTATATATTGTAAAAATATTAAAAAAGGAATAGTATTACAATATAATAATCCATGTTGAGGGAACATAATAAAACGTTAGAAGAAAATATTGACCTTAGGTGCACTTAAATAGTTTCGAAATATATATTCTTTATCATACTTATTATAACTTTCAAGACCTTATCTTTTTTATGCATTTTATAATTTCGTAATTAGAGGTTGTAATTAAGGTGACAATAGGTTGGACCTTCTCCTCCTTGCTCCTTCTAAAGAGTTTATCCTGGTATCTATCTCGTTACCTATTTTGCCATCTACATGAAAAAGTTATTTTGATACCGTTTTCAATTTTAACTTCCATTTGACACCAGATTTAATAATAAAATATTTTATTAATGTTATAAATATATATATATATATATATATAATATTATAATAAAATAATAATATTTTGAAGTGTTAAATGGTAGTTAGAGAAATTTTTTTTTTTAAATTATTTAAAAATAATTAAATATATACCCAAACAAAAATGAATCTTAAAATATATTAATCTAAATAAATATTTTTAGGGAAATATTAATATGAATAAATTTATCGTTTAAAAAAATCAAATAAATTGATCAAAGTATAATTTCGAAAAATTAATATATTTTAGAACAAATTTAATTTTCCAAGTATAGAAAAGGAACATTAATATGTATAAACTTAAACTATGTTACTCTTACTAATAACTTTATTATAATTTTCTTAAAATATCGAAACAAAAATTAATAACAATAATTATAACATTTGAAAACATAATATCATGATCATCCACTAATAGCGATTAAAATACCTTTCAACAAACTTTTTTCATTTTTTCATCTAGTGGTCACATCACATTTCACACACAAACCACAAAAATAACTTTGCAATTAATGAGAAATAATTATGACGATAGATATATAAGATAGCACACTGACCTAAAGAGGCCGAAAGCAACTTGAAAGATGCCAGCAAAAAATGTGACAGTGAAAACAAGCTTATTGTATTCAATAGAATCATGAATCGGAAGTTTCAATGTCTGAATCATTGAGGAAAGTAGCAGTGAATCTACAGATCCAGGTCCAATCACTATTTCCCTTGAACTCGCTAGCAAAGCATAAATAAGAGGTGGAACAATTCCTGTATCTGTGAAAATCAGTCATCATCATCATCATCATCCACTCACACCTTAATTAAAACCACATTCATTTTACGACTCCTGTCTCAAACCTTTTAACCAAACAAACTATGCAACTTACAGAGGCCATATTCTGGACTTAGCTGCGCCAATGTTGCATTTCCCATACACTGTAACAACGTTGGATATAGTTATAATCATAGTTAACTAGACATTAGTTTGAGATATGAGCATTTATAGTATGTGTTGTGAACCTGAGGAATGGCGAAGATTGCAAGGGTTAGCCCGGCCATGAAATCGCACTTGAACTTTTGAGCATTGTAGTCTTGGAATGAAGCAAGAATGGGAAACACGTTCTGGAAGAAAGCAAAAGCGCGTTTGGAAAAGGGCTGGTTCCTGAGAGAAGAGAATGTGTTTGGTTGAGGATGTGGTAAGAGGATGTCCTTGACGTTGTCCAGAACCTGACGCAGCATGGAGGGTGGATCTGGAGGATTTAGCACCCACTGAGACTGATGAGACATGTTGGTCTCAATGTCCAAAACCTCTTCTAACGTGCTTTTGTTTGAAGCTACCATCTCTGAGTTACTAGAGTTCCTGCACATTTCAGGAACCTAGTGCTGTCAGAGAAGGTGCTTCAGTTCTTCACACTTTCTAACTTCTTTTGGACGTGTATTCTGCTTATTATATTCACAATCAAGGGCAAAATGTTTGGACCAGGGAGCTTCAATTTTTCCTTTTGTTTAATCCACAAATTGGAGCATATATGAACCTTTACTCGAATCATCTTCGCATGTGAATATTGTTTTTGTATTATTTTATAGAAAAAAGATTCATCTTTCCTTACAATATATCTTAATTATTTTATCAAAAAATTAACCAAATTATTTGTGCATTTGAGGCTTATATATGAGGAAGAATATGCAATTGTGAACAGAATTTATTGAAGTGATTACTTAAGTTAGTAAAGTCCACAAAATTGAGTGATATTTCCTATTTACAACAAGTAAAAAGATACTATTTTATAAGTAATTATTAAAAAAAGGTTAAAAATCACACATGAAAATTTATATATTACAAAATTTTGAAGAACACTTCTTGTGATTCCAAATGCGTTTTATTTAACTTTTTGAATTGATAAAAAAGAAGTATTTTATCATTACTTTAATGAGAACCATAGTTTGAATAGGTTAAAGTAAAATATTGAAATTATAATCAATTGCTAAAATAATATTTTTATCATTGTGACAACATGAAAACTAAATTTTACTTTTTATGAAAAAAATAAAGGATTAAATATATTTTTATCTTTTAACTTTGATCTTGCTGAAACTAGAATTAGTCCCTTTTTAAAATTTTAATCCAATTTAATCCCTCAGTTATAGAAATAGATAAATTTATTCTTTTTAACCAAATTTTATTAAATTTATTTAACGTTTCAAATACAGTATTATAATATTTGAATGTGTTTATATCGTTTGACATATTTTTGCTTCAATTAAAATATTAAAAAAATTTGGTTTAAAAAACTAAATATACAATAAGAAACTAAATTAATTTAAAATTAAAAAAAAACTAATTCTAACTTTTACTAAAAAAAAATAAAGAAAAAAACATATTTAACCCAAAAATAAACTTAGAATGATTTATTTTTGAAAGAAACTTCAATGAATATATCTATAGAAAAAATCGTTTCTTGTTAAATAAACTTTATAATATTATAGTAGTAAATTATAAAAATGTCAAAATGAGTTTGTTATGATTTTTTTATATTATATATATGAATGCTAGCTGTGATAACGAGGCAGTAAAAAAGAAGTGAAAAGAATATAAAGAAGCGGCGCAATGAATCTAATTGATTAATAGAGTCTGTGGAGCCATTATTTTAAAAGTTTGGTGAAAATTGATATGTGTCTCTGAATTTAATGTTGAGGGCGATTACACATTAAATATATTTATTAATTTATTTATATTATCCCGTGCACGTGGTTACCGCTTTCTAATTACAATAATATTTTTGAAGGTTTCGATAAAAAAATATATGTTTACAAAATTATAAAATTAATAAAAAAAAAATTGCCTGGTAAAATGCCAAAAATCTCATCTATGCTCAAAGTTATCAATAACATTATTTAGTAAGCAAGTGTTCAAATAAAGCATTCAAATGAGTTAATTGTGTTTCGTATGCTAAAAGAACACACAAAAAGGAGAGAACAACTAAGATTATGTCCATGATTAATCATATGGTACACTCTATTAACTTCATTAAAAAATTATTAACGAATTTATGATTAATCATATGTAAATGATTAGTAAAACAGGCTGGCGTAATATTTCAGTGTGACCTAGCAACAAGTAAAAAAGAATCTCGCAATAAGAAAACACCACTCATCTATTAAAATAAAACTTATTTTCCTTCTCACTTATTGACAAGCCGTTTCTGGTTAAATTAATATTAAAATTAAAATAGTCGAAATTAAAATGCAATAAATATTTGTGAATAATAAATATCATTTAATATAGAAATAAACAACCTTTTATTTGTAAGAGAAAAAATGAATATATAAAGATAGTAAAATAAAGTATTTTTCAATATGAATCTATATATTTATCGCTATCAGCATTAAAAGAAAAAATAAAATGCATGTCCGTTCTTGATGCTGAAAGAAAAAAGGTCCATAAAAAGATATTAATCTATATTTCAATTTGTGGAGCGTGAATATGCCTACTTAAGCAATTAAGGAGACACTTGCGTGCTATAAACAACTCTTTTTTTTTCACTAATTTATTTGTTC
>Ga0214543_1005581_pt1 | contig 22982 bp, 12 predicted proteins | sample CNSS2metaG_FD_160094 | JGI IMG/M metagenome (GOLD analysis project Ga0214543, IMG submission 160094) | Root nodule microbial communities from cowpea collected in UCLA plant growth center, Los Angeles, California, USA - CNSS2 | ecosystem: Host-associated > Plants > Roots > Nodule | place: USA... | reverse complement strand
ATTAAAATTAAAATTATTCTAAATCGTTAATAACTAAAATTTTAATTATTCTAAATTATAATTATTTAAAATTATATTTACTCAATAATAAAATTAATTAAAATTTAAATTATTCAAAATCGTAAATAACTATAATTTTAATTATTTTAAATTCTAATTATTTTAAATTATAATTTTTTAAAATTATATTTACTCAATAATAAAATTAAATAAAATTAAAATTATTCAAAATCGTAAATAACTAAAATTTTAATTATTCTGAATTTTACTTTTTTAAAATTATAATTAATTAAAATTAATAATAATTAAAATTAATAATAATTAAAATTAATTAATATCAAAATTATTTACATTAAAATTAAAATTAAGTAAAAAAAATTGCGGAACACGTCATTACGTTATTACGGAAGTGGAAATCGCCTTACGGAAGTCGAACTCGCCTTACGGAAGTTGAACTCGCCTTACGGAAGTCGAACTCGCCTTACGGAAGTCGAGCTCGCCTTACGGAAGTCGAGCTCGCCTTACGGAAGTCGAGCTCGCCTTACGGAAGTCGAACTCGCCTTACGGAAGTCGAACTCGCCTACGGAAGTCGAACTCGCCTACGGAAGTCGAACTCGCCTAAGGAAGTCGAACTCGCCTAAGGAAGTCGAACTCGCCTACGGAAGTCGAACTCGCCTACGGAAGTCGAACTCGCCTACAGAAGTCGAACTCGCCTACGGAAGTCGAACTCGCCTACTGAAGTCGAACTGGCCTACGGAAGTGGAACTGGCCTACGGAAGTGGAACTGCTCTTACGGAAATCAATATTTACTAACTCAGTTTTAACTACGGAAGTCGACTTCCGGTATTGATGTCGACTTCCGTAAGTGCCATTTTTTTTTTCTTCCCAACCTGGTTCCACGACTTCCAGCTTTTGGTGTTTTTACAGATCTATATTCAAATAAAAAATAATAACTACATACAGCAAACATAGCAAACATGGCAGAAACAATCAATAAATTATAAAATTAAAATATACAACGGGATAGCTTTAGCTTTACTTACCTGTTGGAGAGGAATGGGGAAGGGAAGAGGAAGAGCGGACAAAAAAAAGTTAGAAGGAGTGGGGCACGAGAGTGAAGCACGTTAGAGTGGTGAGTGGAGGTAGATGAGAGATTGTGGGAGTGTGCGGCGGCTAGGGTTGAGTGAAAACAAGTGAAGCATTAAATAGGAGAGAGAAATAGAGATTAATTGATTTAAAATTTAAAAATACTAAAAGGGTAGTTTTGGAATTTATAAAAAGTTTGGAGGTGCAGAAGAAATATTGGGGGTGCAGGAAGAAAACCCCAAGCTTATTTAATGAGCCACAAATAATGAAGTTGTGCACTGCATTGATTGCATTAATTTTTTTCCCTACAAGTATTCATTTTAATCTTCCTTGAATATATTACAGTACATAATTTTTTATTTCAAAAGAGTTTTTTAGGTTATAACTTTTTCATCTATGAATATATTGCAGTGTAATTTATATCATAGCCATTTTCTAGTTGTGTTTGAATATAAAATTATTCCTCAAAATTTAATAGATTTGTTCTAATATATGTGAAACTCGGATTTTACATATTTTTAAAAACTGTTTTATTCTATTTTCTAGTAATCCTACATACAAATAAATACTCCACATGCAATTACATATATTAAATGATGATTGAAATTCTAAATATATAAATTAGTTATAAACTAATGTGTAAAATGTTCTGGTAAGGGAAAAAAATATTTTTTATATAATACTTTACATTTTCGACCAAGCAAATATTGTCTATATTCTAGTATCAGTAATTATTTCCAATCATAGTACATAAATATTATGGGTAAAAAAAACACTAATACTAATAAAAAAAGATACCGATGTTCTCAACGAATACTAAAAAGACAAACAAAGTACGCAGCCTTTGAATGGATGTAAGAGAGTTGAATGTCAGGCCATGGAATCAGATGTTTTGTTAAGTTTCCCAACGGATAGTTTCCAACAGATTTTCAATTCCTACAAAAATTTTAAAAGGTCTTCGTCCGGAATATTTAAATTTGTTTGGGTCCAATTGATTTTTGGACTTTAAAAGGAGACTAGCCCACAGTAGATCTATTAAAGGCCCATGTTCTTTTCCTTAATGGGCCACAAATAATGAAGTTGTGCACTGCATTGATTGCATTAATTTTTTTCCCTACAAGTATTCATTTTAATCTTCCTTGAAAAACAAAATACAAATAACATTTTTCTTTTTCAAAATATGATTACGTATATAAATTATTATTTCAAATAAATTCACTATCTTTTATGACCTTTTCTTTCTCCCACTACAGTTACCCTCATTGTAATAAATTGTAGGCTAAAATAATTTTTCATCCTTTATCCTTTTATACTGAAATTTGTAGTTTTGCTTTTAATATTATTTTTATCTTAAATTCAGTATAACATAGTTTTTTATACTGAATTTGATGTGTAAATTTAATGTTGCTCAAACTAAGCTAAACATGATATGAATCCGAAACCGACCATAACTTAAAATATCAGCGAAAAGAAATTGGAGGCAAAATCAACTACTTAACTAACTTCAAACTTCATTCATTATATCATAGGCTTGCCCATTGCGTGTCATAATCAATTCTACCACCCACGCAGAGTTGACTTTTCAACTCCTGCTTTATTCTATTCTTTCTTTCCTCACCTTCACTTCACAATATTAATCGTTTCCAAAATTCTCTTCTCATTATTTATTCACAAAACACATGTACCCATAATATTTAATAGAAAAAATAATATAAATAAACATAAAAGCTGTATATAAATTATAAGAAAAACTTACAAAAAAAAAATCCATAATCTATTCTATAATGTATCTTATAATATAGACGGAAAGAATAATATTTATAAATGATCCCTCAAACTTTAAATTAATTAAAAATAAAGTATTTTTTTAGTATAATGTTTTCAATTTCGAATGTTCCTTCACAAATTTATTCCAAAAATAACTAATAAATTAAAACAAAATAATGTTTATAAACGAGTTTATCCTGGAAATGAACTTTTTTATTGTCACCGACCAAATAGAAAACTGAAAAGGAAAGGAAAGTTACGGTGCATAAAAATATATGCAGAAGCTTAAATCAGAGGAAACACGTACAGTGCATTGTTGCGTGAAGAAATAGTATGATTCTTGAAACGTTGTTATCCTTCGACCATGCTAAGTGACAACCTATTAGTTTCTTGCAAGCCTTGTTCTTTGAGTTCCGAAACTACCACCCACTAAGTCTGGGTTTTCTTTTCAATGGAATTTTGGCACAACATAAAACATAAATAACAACGAAACCCATGTTCTATAATCAGATCAATCCCAGAACATGGCATGTCACCAAACTCAGATGTCACGTGTGCTTGTTAAATTATTATAGTAGTCTAATCTAAAACAATAGGCAAAAGCAGGTGCATTTTTTTCTGAGAAAAATTATCAAAAATGAATAAATTAAAAAAAAAATTAGAACATGAATAAGTTGTGTAAAGGTGCAAAGAAGTTGTATCAAAATGTCACAACCTCAACAAAGTAATTTTAAAGTTGAAATCGTGTTAAAGTTATGTAACTTTAGTTAAGTATTATATATATCTAAAGATATCTAGGCTACCCACATTTAAGTATACTCAAGTCTTATAGTACGGCTATCAGGTGAGAAAGATTGGCCAACAACATATCGGTCAATAAGGAAATAATTATCATATGTTCAAATAGATCTTGGTCACTCATGCCTAGATGTACTAAGTCTTTATGGTATGATCCAGCATTATGATAGTTTGACCAGATACATGTCGATCAATCAAAATCGACATTTAAAAAATGTTGACCGAGTTAACTAAGTTAAGATCGTGATTAATGTGTAATTAAACAAATTGATCAACTCAAGATTAGTCAAGATAATTAGCCATATGGATCAAGCTCATCTAGGAAAAAAGTCGATAAACACAGTATAAATAACACAGTATATGAGGTATATTATTACGTTCATTAATTATAATTTATTATCTACTGAAACTTTTGACTGACTTGAACGTCAAAATATCTTTTACAAACACAACTCCTATCCAGCATAAAAATAAGTTAAAATATTTTAAATTAAAGTTGTGTCATTCCAATTCTGTCAATATCAATATCAAACTAAAATTATTTCACCTTAATACTTTAACTTAAACATATTTTATACTAAAATTGTGTCATCCTACTATAATTTCTTTTTAATAAAACACGTTAAAGTAACACAACTTATTTATCCATATAATTTTGTTTTAATTTACCCATTTCAATAATTAAAAAAAAACCACACAATAATACTTTCGTCAACAACAATAATCACGCAGTGAGATACAATATAACAAATCTAATATTTCTTAAACTCTTACAAGTATAAATATCATTATTATTTATGTTATCTTTTGCATTGAAAATTTGCAACCGACTTGTATAGGTTAGCAATATGTTGTACGAAATTACAGGTGAGCAGTGACAGATACACGTGTTGGTGAAAAGGTGCCTGCACTTGCAGCCACTACATGTGTGAGTGCCAATGAAGAGGGAAGTACCCATAAGCTTGGAGACCACAACAACACATGTTGGCCTTCTAAAACTCCAATAAATATTCATTTTTCTCCATAAAAAATAACATCAAATCATTTTAATCGACAGACCAAACTCATAAATTATATAAACCAATTTAGTCAACATTTGTGGGTATCAATCGCAACAGTATCTTATCTTTTAACCAAATTTCCAAGAATATTTCAATTTAATTTCTCCAGTGTTATGATTAAAAAAATAAAAAGAGAGAGACAGATTTAATCAGTTTTATGAGATTTAAAATATGTAATTACATTAAATTAAAAAAAAAAGCATTTATAACTACGTACTCAATTTAAAATGTGATGGATAAGTTATTTAATCAAATAAATAGCATAAATTACACTAGAAATATTAAATATAAAATATAAAAAATAAATATTGATTTAGTTATTCACTCAATTCAAAGTGAATCAACCAACTTTGCTTTTCACAAAAACAACTTTGTATATCATGATCTGTGATGCATTTATCTACTATAAAAATAATTTGTGATGACATTGTAAAAGAAAATGTTGAAATATATAATTTCAATAATACAAGGCGATGGTATGATTGTACCATATTGATGTATGCAATGTTTATATAAAGTGAAATTATGACCTTTTACGATAGTGTTGCCTCCCATTGGTGCGTTGTCTTGTGGTCAGTGTGTGGTGATAATACATTGTATGATATAATGTAATATAAAATATCATGTAATGATTTAATTATACAGATAAAACATCAAATACTATTATTTTTTTTATAATACATACAAATTGGTATTATAAGATGTACTTTAGTAATGATATGACGAATAAGTTATTAGTCTTTATTAAAATATGCTTAGTGATATTTTTTAAAAAAATACACACACTTTTTTTGGCTAATATAGTTAGAAGAATTTGGGGTTCTACGTGGTATTATAATATCAAAATTTAAAATAAAAATTGAATTAACCTATTTTTTATTTTTTTATTTAAATTAAACTTATAAAAATTAACGTTAATTTATAATTTGTCACAAATAACTATTATAGAAATAAGTTTGAAATAATTTTTTAATAATTTTTGTGATTACATTTTTAAATAAATTTTCAGTAAAGGATATTTAATAAATGTTTATTTAATTGAAAAATTTAATAATAAAACCATAACTTTTTCCTTTACAGTCAAAACATAAAAACCCTAATGGGTGTAAGTTTTGGTAGTTTAGGATATTTTTTGGCACCGGAAAACGTGTTCAATTTTGCTGGTTCGATTTTTCTGGCACTACAATTGGCTAATGTGAAACAAAAACAATAAGAAAAGCGAAAGCATTAGCATTAGAAAATGCAAAAGCAAATAAAAAAAAAATAAAAAGGAAAAGATAAAAAAGTAAAAGAAAAATAGAAACCAATTAATGGTGGTATATAGTCTCCCTTATATAAGCATCTCTCTCGTTCATTCTCTCACCTGTTATTTGAATTTGAACCAAATACGATAAATTTGTTTACACACATCATCACAGTCTCTCTCACACATAGGAAACCTCAAACAAATCAAAACCACACCCTTGTTCGTTCCTCCCTCCATCCGTTCACTCTTTCCAACAACCTTCAATAGAGGCCAATCCAAACACCAATCACCACCCACCACCTCCATTATTCTCTTCATTCAACCAAAACAAAACAAAACAATAACGAAAAGTTTAGCCTCCAAATTTCAAATCCAAGGGCCATCCATGGCCGACGTCGTTTCCAAGGCCCCTAGCGGCGCCAACCATACGAGCCATCACAAGAAGGACCCATCGAGCCTTCTATTGGGTCGTTTCGAGATTGGGAAACTCCTTGGACATGGAACCTTCGCAAAGGTCTACTACGCGCGGAACATGAAAACCGGCGAAGGCGTGGCCATCAAGGTAATCGACAAGGAGAAGATTCTGAAGGGAGGTTTGGTGGCACACATAAAGCGCGAGATCTCCATCCTCCGCCGCGTGCGCCACCCCAACATCGTGCAACTCTTCGAAGTAATGGCCACCAAGAGCAAGATCTATTTCGTAATGGAATACGTTCGCGGGGGCGAGCTTTTCAACAAGGTCGCGAAAGGAAGGCTCAAAGAAGAGGTTGCGAGGAAGTACTTTCAGCAGTTAATCTCCGCGGTGGGGTTCTGCCACGCCAGAGGGGTGTACCATAGAGATCTCAAACCTGAAAATCTCTTGCTTGATGAGAACGGTAATCTTAAGGTCTCTGATTTCGGGTTGAGTGCGGTTTCTGATCAAATCCGACAGGATGGGTTGTTTCACACTTTTTGTGGGACACCTGCGTATGTTGCTCCCGAAGTTTTGGCGAGGAAAGGATACGATGGTGCCAAGGTGGATCTCTGGTCTTGTGGGGTCGTGTTGTTTGTGTTGATGGCGGGGTATCTGCCCTTTCACGACCAGAATGTTATGGCAATGTATAAGAAGATTTACAGAGGGGAGTTTCGGTGTCCCAGGTGGTTTTCTCCTGATTTGTCCAGGCTTCTCACGAGGCTTCTTGACACCAAGCCCGAAACCCGGATTGCGATTCCCGAGATCATGGAGAACAAGTGGTTCAAGAAAGGGTTCAAGCAGATCAAGTTTTATGTTGAGGATGATAGGCTCTGCAATGTGGACGATGACGTGCTTTTGGACAACGATGACGATGTTGCTTCTGTTGCTTCTTTTTCGGATTACTCGGTTTCGGAGTCTGATACGGAGGTCGAAGTTAGGAGAAAGAATGGTCCTTTGCCTAGACCTCCTAGTTTGAATGCTTTCGACATTATATCGTTTTCCCCTGGGTTTAATCTCTCTGGGTTGTTTGAGGAGAAGGAGGATGAGACGAGGTTTGTGACCGCTGCACCAGTCAACAGGATTATTTCCAAATTGGAGGAGATTGCCCAGTTGGTGAGGTTTACGGTGAGGAAGAAGGATTGCAGGGTGAGTTTGGAGGGTACCCGAGAGGGGGTGAAAGGGCCTTTGACTATTGCTGCTGAGATTTTTGAGTTGACACCAAGTTTGGTTGTGGTGGAGGTCAAGAAAAAGGGAGGGGATAGAGCTGAATATGAGAGGTTTTGTAACAACGAATTGAAGCCAGGACTGCAGAATTTGATGATGGAGGAGTCTTCAACTTCTTCAGGCTTGTCTACACCTGAACCTTCCTTGCTACGTGGCCTTTCTGAACCTGTTTCGGATTTTTCTTCTGAAATCGGAAGCCCATGCTCTATGCCTTCCATCGAGTGAGGTAGAGAAGAGAAAAGGGTAAAAAACTAAAGCCTTCTCTCCCTCTCTCACTCTCTCCTTTGCTTTATTTATTTTTTTATAGATTGTGTATGAAAATCGTTAAAAAATTTTGCCCACAGAATTCTCCTGCTTTTAGGTTTGCTTATTGACTGAAGCGCTAGGTGCCTACTGTGTTGGTATGCTTAAATTGTATACGAGAAACAAAAGGCTAATTGTATGTATTCTACTTTTCTTCACTCCTTGTTGCTAAACTGTACGTTACTTTGGCTTTGTACATCAAGTACTCAGAAATAGCAAAACGGTTTAGTGGTACCAGTCCATGTGGCAATCCACTGCTTTTGTCTCTTCACAAATTCCTTTGAAATTGGAGATGTATCTCTCGATAGATGTTAAATAAGTGGGGTTTCGACTAATGAGAGTGATTGACGTAGAACTTGTACATGGCCTAATAGCCTATAATATATATGAGCATATCTTTTCCTTTCATTGTTTGAAGCTGTAACTGATGAACCCAAGAATCTTACTAACCAAACCATTCCAATATTAAAAGACACCAGTGACTACAAATTTTGATACTTTGTTTTTGCTCGATCAAACTCTGCAATTTCAGTGCATAGCATGCTGAAGAAAATAGACGGAAACCTGGTTTGGTTACACACTAACTTAACATGTATTTGTAAATACTTACAGAATAACTATCATTTTGTCTAATCTAAAAGCTAGGGAAGTATTGCTGAAGTTTGTTCTTTCTTAGTGTTATCTTTGTAGCGGAACAATAAATTTCCAAAATTGATCTAAAAATAGCACCCACTAGAAAATGCTTCAAATATTTAAAATCTGATACACGGGTTTGGCACAAAACGGTTGTGTAGGACAGAGGCGATCAATAGGAAGCGTTGGCGATTAATCCAAATCCAAATCAATAGGAGATTGGATTGTCATCGCAGTTCTGAAAGAAACATTGCATGACATCATCCAAATCAATGTTTAGTTCTCTCTTCAACATTGCATGACATCATCCAAATCCATGTTTAGTTCTCAGTTCAAAATTCTTCGCTCCTATTAGCCAGAACTGCACACCTTACGGCAAAAAATGTAAACGTGGATATTAAGAAATAAAAAGCAAATATCTTTTTTAATGTTGCAACGTGATAAATCAGATTTAGTTTTTCAACGATCTTCAGAGAAAAAAATTACCTTCATCTCCGTATCTAAATTTAATAGGTAACTAATTGTTTTCTTATCAATGTTTTTATTCAATAATAGGTATATAATTGTATATCTATTCATATTTACTTTATTATTATTTTAAAATTAATTAATTAATTTTATAATATAATAAAAATAATAATAAATTATAGTAAATAAAACATAATATTATCATATATTTAATATTGTTGTTTCTTTCCTATCAAATATTTATAAAAAAATTATAATTGTATATATTTCAAATTAGAATACCAAATAAAAGTTCATGAGAGTCAAAATATCTAGTTAATAAAATTTAAAAATATTAAAAACAATATATATAAAAGGAAAACAAATTTCAAATTAAAAGATATTTTTAAAAGTGTTTGTTTACTTCAATTTTTTAAATTCTAATAAAATTTCTTTTTTTTATACACTAATAAAAGTTATAATACATCACTCGATCAAAATCATTAAAAGAACAAAAATTAAACTAATATTAATAGAATTTTAACATAAATTTCTCATCTTTTGAGATTCAATATATGTTGGATGATGATAAAAAACATTCATGGCAATTACATTAAATTATTATACTATAGTAAATAAATTTTATTTATACAATTGTAGTGATAAAATTACACTACGATAATTAGTTAGAAAATAAAAATAAGTAAATAAAAAATATCAAAATAGTATTTTACATGATAATAATAAACAACAAATAAAAATATTTTAAAAAAGATTAAATGTGTGTCTTAAAAATAATTTGAGATACGATTGAATGAAATTGCATAAAGAAAAAATAAAATGTATAACTAAATGTGTGAAAAATGAAAAATATATTAGAGATCTAAAAAATAATAATTCAAATATCAACTTAGTCAATAATTAAGAGATATCGAAAATTGTTTGAGCGAAACTAAAAAATTTTTCAAATGAAAAAAAATATATAATAAAGAATATACATGTTTTATATTACTTAATAAATAAAAGATTTATGATATTGAACACTTAAATGGAGAGTGTAAACATTATCATGTGAAAAAAAATACACAATAAATAAAAATATTAAAAAAAATGTATAAATATTCAAATATAATAAAACAAAAAATATCTTAAATATGTAAATGAATTTAATGACAACTCAAATAATCGAAATAAAAAATTGAATAAAATTTGTGTATTATATATATTTAGCCCTATTTTAAAAAATCATATGTTACATGTAACCCATATTTTAATTGGGTAATAACTACTTAACCAAAATAATTTAACACTATTTTTTTTTTTCATTTACAAAATTTAAATGTAATACTTGAGACACTTATTTGGATGTTCGGAAGGAAGTTGCTCCCCTCTCTCTCGTTTGGCTTTGTCGACGAAGTGTGTGGAAAGAAAATTTAAAGCAACTTTTCAAACCGCTTCTTTTCACACTAATATTAGGAAAGTTGTGTTCCAAATCGACACAATTCATTCTGTAAGGTAAACATGATATATATTTAAGTTAGATAATCGATTATGTATCTAAAATATTTTGTAAATTTGTATAACTTAATTGGTTATATCATAAATATTTTATTAATGTTAACATTTATAATTATTATGACGATAAAATAATTCAAAATATATTAAAATAGGAAATCTAATTTAACAAAACATATAAGAGTAAAATTTTTATTTTGTCTATATCCATGTCAATTCTAATTTAAATTGACATTGATTCTGATTCAAATTGACAATAAGCACTTTTTTTTTTATATAAGTAACTGACATGATTTTGTGTTATGTATAGATTTAAATTATAATTAATATAATTTATTTATTTATTTATTTATCAGTTAGTTATTATATTTTTTTGTATAATATAATTTCACATTACTCTTAAAGTAGATGTTAAGATAATTTAAATATATATTTTGTAAATCTTTCAAAAAATATTTTAATAATAAAATGATAATATAAGTTTCAGACTATAAAACAAGATAATACTTTGAATACAATAATTATATTATTTTAATTTTTAATGTTTTCAAACATTGGCATAACATAGCAATTATATTGTTGTTAATAGTTTTGTTGCCATTAGAGTTATGTTTGGAACGAGTTAAAGATAAGAAGGACAGAAAAATACGTATGGATAAAATTTAATAAATATTAAATAATTTTTTAACGAATAGTTATTTGCAATTGATTTAATTATTTTAATAACATGTTCACTAATAAAGTGGGTTTATTAGCATTTATTTTATTATGATAGTGAAGAATTAAAATTTGTTTTAGATAGATCATTTTGTTTAAACTTTGTTGTTGCTATATCTAATAGATTTCATGATTTAGGAGTCGAAATTAAACAAAATTTAAATATTTTTTTTTTCTTTTTATCTTTTCATGTGTTTTTAAAGATAAAATTGTGACAGAACTTCATATAATTTTAAAATAAAAAATATCTCATAATTACATGAGATGTTAAAAACATAACCTGTTTAATATTTGTGACCAAATAATAAATAAACACGTCTCATAAAAAAAACAATATTTTGGTTGAAAGATGTATTTAGATGGGATCGTGGGTTGATATGGGATAGTGATTTGATTTTTGGAGCATATGGTGTGAAAACAGGTGTTGAATTCCTGTCTTGTTAAAGTGTGGAATAAGAAGTGGTTATCATAACACAAACTACCAATCAAACTTCAACTTTATAAGTAGATAAGCTATCTCGGTTTCATCCAAACCTGTCTTCCTATCATTTGTTCAATTCTTGCCAAATTTTAAGGACTCATTTTCTGTTTCTGCGTTTCTTCAAAAGTCATAAAGACCCTAATAAATTACCTCAAACTAATCTTCCACTTACATATTTACCCTCCACGTTGCCCTAATTACATTTCTTAATTCAGTGGTCAGAAGCCAGAGAACACAAATTCCTCATACTCATCCATCTAGGTTACAAAAGGGAAAAAGAACCTTATGAAACATGACAAAAAATAAAATACATGATTAGTTACTTTAAAGATAAATCTCACCTTAAAAAAGTGTCTCCTAGGTACCATCTTCAAATTCATTGGATTGTTGGAGTTGAGGCCTACAGGTGTTGTGTGACTGTGACATTACTCATAAAGATCCATTCTAGGAAGCAACAATCACTGTCTAACTTTAAAATTATATATAGTAAATATTTTCAATATATGTAAAATAGAAAATTCATAATTATATCATCATCATTATCATTATTTAAGTTTCCCAATATTTTACACCTCTAATCAAAATATATTCAGTTCTAGAAATATAATATTACAAATGGGTAATTAATTAAACTCAGTAATTAATTGATAATAACATGTTTGTATGATAAATATAGGAACGATCACCCCAGGAAATGAGTTATTTAACTGAAATATATTTTTAGAGGACCAATTTTTTTTCCTCATTTGAAGAATAAATTAATATTAATATTAATAATATTATTTGCCGACAAAATGGCCTCCGAAGTGATTAGGCATGTTTAGAAGAACTCTTTAGCGTGTTTATATTATTGGGCTTTATTTTTGTGTTGTATGTGGTTGGGATGTAACCGTGGATTCAAATATTCAACCACAAAGAAATTTGGATCAACAAATCAGGGGCCACGATTTTCAACTGAGAAGAAATTGAATAAAAAATAAACAAGTATTTAGTATTTACAATGTCAATCATACCATGAATCACACATAAAGAGTCTTTGGCGTGCAACCTACTAATGTCACACCTCATGTTATCATGCACACTTTGAATTATATACTCAAGCTCCTTCTCAACTCATATTTAAATCTACTTTTTTTTATTTAAATTTTTACAACTATGATTTATGTAAAAATCCAATGTAATACAAAATATAAATGGTTTTAATATTTAAATTATTTTAAACTGAATTGTTTGATCCTTGGTATAGGACATACATTAAGAAAAACGTAATTAATATTTAAGAAAAAAAATACAAATTTATATAAGAGATAAAGACACAAATTTTAATATAAAGTCTTAAATTAATAGACTTAGAAATATTTCATCTTATATATTATTTATTTTAACATTTTCATCTAATATAGGACTTTCAATTTATTTAAAATTCCAACATTTAAGAGGTATACTAAAAACGATGATAATGTAAAACTCAATTTTTTTAAATAGTGTTAACAACTCAAAAAAGATTAAACATTATATCTTCAATATTGTTCACTTGTAAAAATAAAATATTCTACCTCATTAATAACTCACTAAAACACATTCAATTTTTTTTACAAGGATTATGCCTTGAATTAACCATTTTTTGCTTTTATTTTGTATTTTTCCAAAACATAGAGAAGTTGGTTGAAATGAAAATGTGTCATCTATCAATTCAACAACAATAAGGTTGTTTCTCTACATCTATGAAAATTTTTAACATCTTCTTCCTTTAGAAGGGTTTTTTCAGAATATAAAAAATGCATTCAGAAAAGTTTATTAGAATAAAAAAAAAAGGTGTTCAGAAATTTTATTGAGATACTGGAAGAGAAGGCCCAATACTAAATAGTACATTGAATTTCTCGGGGCCCAACGGAAGTGTACTAATATCAGATCTGTAGTCCAGACACAACTACATACACATATTGCTAAATATTACTAAATGTAATCCTTATTTTGGATAAAATATATTTCGCTATTGAAAAAATTTCAGAATGATGATTTTAGTTTTATAAAAGAAATTCTAGTCTCTATTTATCTTAAAAATGCGTTTTTATGTTATTGATGAAAAATTTAAAATCGCATTACTCTTATAAAAGAGTTTTTGTTGCTGGGTTATGCTAAAAATCCTTTTTATCTTTTAACGTTTTCTTAACCTAAGAGGAGTTGTGGCCATCCTAGATATATTGTGCTTAGTTCTATGTTGAGGATGTTCAAAGCAATGAACTAGGTTGTGAGTTGCAGTAGCCATTGAATATATAACTACCGTGGTTGCAATTAAAATAATGGTGGCAGCAATAGAAACCATCTTTCTATATACAAAAACAATGATACATTGTTGGGAAATCAATCCCATACAAAAATGCGTGAAAGAATTGCTACTGCTGATATCCTTGACAGACTTAGATAATTTCATTCAGAGAAGGTTTCAAGTACTGTTCCCTGAATTTAAAGTATTCTAATGTGTTTCCAGCAACTTTTTTGACCTCGACAACATGCAAGGAAGATGTAACTTGAAAAATTTCTGCATCTAGAATGAGTTGGCCTTTTAGTCCCATCTTGCATCCCTCCAATCTAACAACACCATCTTTCTTCAAGACTTTAAATTTATCATCTGTCTGTGCTATCTCTTCAAGCATCGATACAACAGTTGAAGGTCTTTCTCCGGTAGTAAATCTGGTGAGTTGTCTTTCGTTGTGATCATTTTCAAACAAACCAGAAAGATCAAGACCTGATGATAGTGATATCAAATCAAATGCATTGAATTGATATAGCTTCGAGGGGCTTTCTTTTTTAGTTGGCGTTGCATTGTCATCTAAATCTGATGAATCAAATACAACCTCAACATCCAACATATCATCACCATTTCTGGGGAACAACGGTGGCAGATGATATTCCACAATCTGCACATACCCCTTACTAAACCAACGACTTTGCACAATCTTAGCAACATTAATTCTCCTGGTTGGATTCGGATCAAGGATCCTATAAATAAGTCTTTTCACATCTGTAGAGAACCATTTTGGGAACTGGCAATCTGCTCTGATAATCTTCTTATACATCTCCATCAAATTCTTATCGTTGAAAGGAACAAAACCTGCCAAAAGAACATAGAGAATCACTCCACAAGACCATATATCTGCCTTGGCTCCATCGTATCCTTTATTCTTTATCACCTCAGGAGCAACATAGGCTGGAGTTCCACACATCGTGTGAAGAAGACCATCCTTCTTTCTGGACTCAACCAATGCGCTCAAACCAAAATCCGTAATCTTGAGATCCCCATTCTCATCGAGAAGAAGGTTCTCTGGCTTGAGATCACGATGACACACCCCTAAGCTGTGGCAATAATCAACAGCATCAATCAGCTGCTGAAAATATTTTCTTGCCACATCCTCCTTCAACCTCCCTCGGGACACTTTATGAAAAAGTTCACCACCTTTCACCAATTCCATTGCAAAATATATCTTTGTCTTTGTTGCCATGACCTCATGCAGCTGTACAATGTTGGGATGCCTCACAAGGCGCATCACTGAGATTTCGCGCTTGATTTGATCCTTCATACCCTCTTTCATCATCATCATCTCTTTGTTGATCACTTTCACGGCCACGCTCTGGCCTGTCTTCAAGTTCCTTGCATGGTAAACTTTGGCGAAATTGCCTTGTCCAAGGAACCGTCCAATCTCGTACTTTTGCATCACAATTTTTTTCTTCTCCATTCTTCCTGATTCCTGAACGTGGAGGAACAAAAGGAAGGGTCTAAAGAAAAAAAAAGGAGTGAGATCACAGAGCAGTAACACATAAGATTGTCTTGCTCTTACGGTACCCACTCTCCATTTTGTGAATGTGGAACACTTAGAAAAACCAAGACTGGTGTAGGGAAAACGTGAAGGTTTAGGAGGCTGTGGAGGAACCACCTTTGGCAGCGTGTGAGGGGTGTTCCTCTTGGTGCAAGATCTGACAAAATGGTTAGAGAGGAATTTAAGCTAACGAAACACCAAATCAAGACCTAACCAGTAGTGGCAATGTATAAAAATAGTGAAATGAACAAAAATATACGGGAATGGTTGTGTTTGTGGTATTGTTTTAGCTGCATGTGCACTTCAGGGACACGATAGTATTTACCAAGATTGCTCACATTTACATCAGTTGAGACTATGAGTCGTTATTTCAAATTTTACGACCTCAATTTTGAACCCTAATCTCAGCATATACCATCAGCTCCTCCCAATGCACCATCTCAGGTATTGTAAATAAATGTTTTTTAAAAAGTTTTCGTAATAGGAAAATTTATATACATCTACCAATACGACTAAACTATATAGACCAGATAGGAGAATTCTGGATAGACACTTAAAATAAATAAAATCTAAATTTTGCATAAGCTAAAATAATTTAATCTATGAAGTTATTTATAAAATTCGTGATTAATTTCTGAAGAACATGAAAAGAGCGAGTTTTTCTTCTATTTTAATAAAAAATTAAAATAATGTTTAATTCTGCAATAATTTAATATATAGCTTAAGATTATGGATCTCTATTCTTATTTAATTTTATCTAGTGAGATTTTAACTCAATTAACTTGTTCCTAACACTACAAAATATTCTTCAAAGGTTAATATATTCTTCTATATAACTTTTTGATTTTAAAATTTCAAATTATTTTCTAACATAAAAATTGTAAAATAATTTCATACTTTACAAATATGATAAAAGTGCAGAAAGAACTTTTTCACTAAGATTGTAGGGCTTTACCCATGAGGGAGCCCTTCCAGAAATTCTCAAAGGCCCAAGACAAGCCCAGGCCTAAGAGGGGGTTTGGAAATAGTTTTCAACCAGCAATAGACGCGCCTCGGTTAGTACCTCACTAGCTGCGTCATTGCCCCAAGCGCAAAGATGGTTGTCACAGGATAGTTTCTAGCAATATATAGAACAACTTCAAATTAATGAGACACACATGACCGATGTGGAACTCTTTGTTTGTTTCTACTAAGTAATCACCTGATCAGGGAAATCTAATCCAGTGTTTATCCGACTTCAAATTAATGAGACACAGATGACCGATGTGAACTCTTTGTTTCCTTTTACTCAGTAATCACCTGATCTTTTTCAGAAAAATCTAATCCGGTGCTTGGACTATCTTCTTGCCATATTCGAATCCTGTAATTTGGAAGGAGAGGAGAGAAACAGACTTTGGAAGCTAATAAAAACATTTGGTAAACATTATTGTTAAGTTTGAATATCTCACTAGTCTTTTGGATGAAGTGATTATTCTTATATATCTCTTTCTTATCAGAACATCTGGTTTTTTGATAAACATTTGGCAGAAAAAATCACTAAATAGAGTAATTTTTTATTTTTTTTAATAAAAGTTACAAAATAAAATAATAAAATTCTAATATTTTTTTTATTAAAAATAATTGTTTGTGAAACAAAATTTTGTCAAAAATATCACTAAATAGGGGACTATTAATTCATGTTCTCAAACATTCAAAGCAATCCTGAAAAACAAGGAAGGAGAACTGGTGATGAAACAGTACAAATTAAGATTCAGTATTTTTTAGTTATTCCTTTTTTAAATTTTATTGTCTCACTGTTCATAAAATATAATATGAGTTTAATAACTGTACATTAAATGTAAAAGTACACAGAAATTGAAACTTCAACTAGAACTGAAGGGACCCAGTAATTGGGATCCCTATGTAAAAAATTTGCTTATGCCATTTCGGGTATAAAGTACACGGTATTCTTTAGTAAAAGGCGAAAGAATAATTCGAATTGTACTTAGTACATGGCTCCGTATCAACAGCATACCTCCTAGCTCTACCATTTCATAGCACAGAGAACATTTCACTTGGTCATTCTCTCGATGTGGGAATTTTAACCAAACATACATATATCATACCTTTGGATCCCTAACTGATAAATTTTTAGTCCTTTTTTATTTTTGTTTATATAATAGAAAAACATTATCTTTCACATAATTTTCTTATTGCAATTTTTTATATACCAATATTTCAAAGCAAATAAGTAATAAGGAGTTTGATATCCTTTTAGTAAGGTTATATTTATAGGATATGGAATGGAAAAGAACATTAGGTTAATTATTCATCTTTGTGTTTCTCTATTTCTAATTTTTCTTCTCCAACATCAAGTAATTTAAAATACTTTTTTTAGGGTGAAATGGTGAGTCTCACTTATGTTTGTAACCTAAATTGGTTACTGAGAGATTTATTTTGTAGATTAATGTTGTGTTGTGTTGTGTGTTATACATAAAGCAAACAATCTAATAATTTTGCATATTCCATTAAAAAAAATTTAAGGAAAGAATGAGGATTTTGAATTTCTTTAACATGTGTTGATCACATAAAATGTACATTTTTTTTCTTGTCTGAGTTAAGGGAAGTTTTCTTTGGTTGATGAATCGGGCAGGGTTTTTTACTGTGTTCCCTATCCTAACCACTAGCAGATGTTTTAAACCAGTTTATATAACAGTTCAACATCTCCAAAACATAAAAAAATTATAAGCAAAAAGGTGGATTTAATTTTGTTTTTGACTGAAACTAAACATACAATCAATAGTTTCATCATTAAGTAAATCTCTAGTAAAATTTATTATGAATAGGAATATTTAACAAATAAAAAGTGTCTTAATACAAATCTCATACATTAAATATAAAAAATCATAATTTTTATTACATATGCTTTCGATAGGATCTAAGTAAAAATAGAGAATTGCAGAGAGGTGACCTGCATACGTAACAGGTCCCTTGGATCCATTTGAAGCGAGAAATCTCAACAGCACCTCTCCCTTTTTTTGTTTTTCTTTTCACGAGACATCCCTATTTTGTTTTTTCTTTTCACAACACATCAAGATTTATCAGAACATCGAAGGAAGAGAGACATATGTAACAGTGTTCGTGATTTAAACATTTATGTGCATTTATGTACTTTGCTTAGGAATTTTAGTATCATTGGAGTTGCTTTTAGACAATTTTTTTATCAATAAAAATATTGTTTTGATATAAATTATTTTATGGAAACAACATCCCATTCTTGAAAGGATAATTAGTTTCACTAAATATATATAAAATAAGGCAACTAGTGAAAGCACTTGGTCCTTGTATAAAGGTTGGTGAAAGATGAGGGCAGCATTTGGAAGAGTGTTCCTGGATCCATTTGAAGAGAGAGACATCTCAATCAGAATTGAGGTTCCACGTTGAATCTGAGTTGGTAGCGGAATCTGAAAACTTTAACCACACCTCTCTAATACTGTCAAAGGTTGAAAGATGAGAAAGGTTTCCTCTTCGCAAAGCGTCAAACTCTCCCTGGAACCACTAGTAGGAAATTGTTGCGCGTAAGCCATGCATCCAATCACTCCGCCACGTTATCCTCCTCTCCATCTCTTCTTGATTTTTCTTTTCACAAGACCTGTTAAGCTTTTTCATAGCATTGGAGGAAGAGGTGGTGTGTCTGTCGTATTATATGTTATAAGTGCAGAGAATATGGCCATTTTACTTAGAGTCTAGTTTCCTTCACAAATTTGGAACAAATAGAAAAAGGAAGAGCATCTTGCATGGTCCTAATATTGGACCAGATTGTATTATCTGTATATGTATCCATGCTAGCAGTAGGTTTCCTCAACTCCCAATGTGATAGATAGAGAGAAGTTTGTTAGTATTTTTAGGTTGTTAAAAAAATAGTCCATGAAATAGAGAAAATGTGGAGATAATAGAATATGAAATTAGTAGTTCGAAATAACATATTTGTAGTTGAGTGATTCTATTAGATGTTGTCTTAGTTGTCTTGCATTCATCAAATGTTACATGTACATGAGTATTTATAGATCTTATCATCGTAGAAAATACTTGCTAGAATTTATATATATAATGTTTTAGATTTCTATTTATATGGAATGTTATTGATTTTTTCCCTCCTATCTTAGGTTTTTCTACATTATTTTATAATTTTCATGACATTTCAATACTTATTTTTTTAGATTTTGCATTACACCTTAATATTCCTTCTTGATGCAAATTGGTAACTCTTAGCGTGGTGCTTAGTAGTTCAAATCTTGGTATGAGTAAAGTCTTTTGTGAAAATATCTGTAATTTGATCTTCTATCAGGCAACACTCGAGGTGAATTTGTTTAGTTGTCTCTCCATCTCGAATGAAGTAATATTTAATGACCATGTGTTTTGTTCTTTGATGATGAACTAGATTTTTTTACTATTGTTATTATCGATTTGTTGCCGCAATAGATAAGTCAATCCATATTGTGGTTCATCCATTTCTTTAAATATTTTCTGTAACCATATAACTTCACTTGTGGTTTCAAAAGAAAATACTTGGTCCTACTGATTACTGCAACAAAAAATACATAATCTATTATGTTTAGGCATAATAATGATGTAGTGAATTACTTATTACCACTCATTTAAATCACTATAGGATTAAATTAAATATAACATATTGACTTTGACACATAACACGAAATGACATGTGATAGTCATTAGTTATTACTGTTTAATTATTTAAATCGTCTTGGTAAAAATGACTAAATAGAATAAAATTGACCCAAAAATTAAAATCTGATTAAAAAAAATATATATTAAAATTGGATTGACAAAACTAAACAAAAATATAAATAAAATGGGTAATACCTAAATAAAATGTTGTTTTTCAATTATTATTTATTTACCATTAGGCATTGGTGTTTTGTGTTTTCAACTGGCCTAGTTATGATTCTCTCTGTATATAAGCAACAAATTTTTAAGAAAATAAAACAATAAAAAAATTGTAAAATAAAATATTTGATAAAATTATTTTTGTCAAGAAATATTTTGATATTGTAATTTATAAAAAATAGTAGTTTATTAAGAAACCCTAACCATTATTTTTCATCCCCACTTCAAGTTGATATTCAATTAAACTAACTTTTCATGTTTTTCAATCAATAGTTTTATGACATTAACCGATAAAATCTCAATTAAAGGTGTTAATGCTCTTAATGTATCTGTACAGATCTGATGGTATAGAAAATGTTTCAGAAAATATTGCTCACTAAATAAATTGGAGAGTTTCCAACCCTAGCTATAAAAAGAAGAAATGTGTTCCCTATCCTATCCACTTGCAGATGTTTGAAACCAGTTTATATAAGAATTCAACTGCTCCAAAACATCAAATTTTAGAAGCAAAGGTGGATTTAATTTCTTTTTGACTGAAACTAAACAAACAATCAATAGTCTCATCATTACGAATTAAATATCTAGTAAAATTTATTATGAACAGGAATATTTAACAAATAAAAAAATTGTTTTGATATAAATCTTAAAGATTAAATATAAGAAATCATCTTAACGCCATAATTTTTAATACATATGCTTTCGATAGGATCAAAGTAAAAAAAAGAGAATCGCAGAGAGGACTAGGTAGCTGGCTTGGCGAAGGAGGTGATCTGCATATGTAACAGTGTCCCTTGGATCCATTTGAAACGAGAAATCCCAATCAGCGCCTCTCCCTTTTTTGTTTTTCTTTTCACGAGACATCACTATTTTGTTTTTTCTTTTCACGAGACAGAAAAATTTCCCAGAGCATCGAAGGAAGAGATACATATGTAACAGTGTCTGTGATTTAAACATTTTTGTGTATGAGTGTACTTTGCTTTTCAAAATGTGTGTGTTTAGAGGAATTTTAGTGTACTTGGAGTTGTTTTTAGAGAATTTTTTTATGAATAAAAATATGATTTTTAACATAAATTATTTGATGGAAACATCCATTCTTGAAGGGATAATTAGTTTTAGTAAATATATCTAAAATAATGCAACTGGAGAAAGAATTTGGTCCTTGTGTAAAGGTTGGTGAAGGATATGGGCAGCATATAGAAGAGTGTTCCAAGATCCATTTGAAGAGAGAGGCATCTCAATCAGAGTTGATCTTCCACGTTGAATATGAGTTGCCAGGTGAAGGACACGTCCGAACTTTACCACACCACACCTCTCTAACACTGTCAAAGGTTCAAATCTCAGAAAGCTGAGCCACACCATTCCATTCCTCTTCACAAAGCGTCAAACTCTCTTTGAAACCACTAGTAGGAAATTGTTGCGCGTAAGCCATGCACCCAATTACCCCTCCACACTCTTTTCCTTTCGTGTCCTCCTCTCCTCTCTCCATCTGGTCACCTCACCCCACCTTCTCCTCTTTATAAACACCCCTTCTCCCTTACTTACATACACACACTTCATCGCTATTCACCTCTTCACTCACTCACTTTTCTTCACTGCTTCTAATGGCCAACCCTGCGGTGCAAAGATTCTCTGAGTTCCACGAGAAGTGGAACGAGAAGCTTGAGGATATTCTCCAACAGCTTACCCAGGTGTCCGACCAGAGAACCGAGGTGGTCAAGACTGAGGAAGAGCTGCTAGCTTTGGTGTCGACGGTGACGACCCATTTGAAGGAATACTACAACACCAAATGGGCTGCTGCTGGAACGGAGAACGTTCTGATTTTCTTTTCTCCGCCCTGGATGAACCCTTTGGAGCATGCTCAGCTTTGGATGACGGGGTGGAAGCCGTCCACCGTGTTCAGGCAGCTGGAGAATCTGAAGAAAAAGGGGGACGTTTTCGTGATGACCGAGGAGCAGGAGAAGAGGATGGAGGACCTGAAGGTGCGGGTAAGGATGGAGGAGGACAAGGTGGAGAGGGAGATGGAGAGACAGCATGTGGCCATGGCGGACCGCAAGATGGTGCAGTTGTCCAAGATCTCGACGAGCCGCCCAAGTCGCGGTGGGCCGAATTCTGTTACCGAGGTGGCAGTGAAGGAGGTTGTTGTAGGGTTGGAGAGGGTGATGAAGGCTTCCGATTGCGTGAGGCTCAAGACACTCAAAGGGGTGCTGGATTTGCTTAGTCCAATGCAGGGTGTGGACTTCTTGGCAATGAATATAACTACGCAGCTGCGATTCAGACAATGGGGGACGAAGAAGAAGGACACGGCTGGGACCGCGCTCAATGGGAATCAAGACAAGTGAAGTGGGATCCATCGAACTAGCTAGCCGAAGAAAGAATAAGACTAAGGTGTTCATCTCCTTTAGGGTTGGTTAGTTAGTTAAGTTCCTCATCGTTGAATCAAAAAAATGTTCTTGTTTAGTTTGTGCTTGTGTTGTGCTAGCTAGTACTCTTGTACTTGCAGCAAAGTTTTTTTTTTTTTTTTTTTTTTTTAAAAAAAAGGAAAAGA
>Ga0214543_1005580_pt1 | contig 22983 bp, 19 predicted proteins | sample CNSS2metaG_FD_160094 | JGI IMG/M metagenome (GOLD analysis project Ga0214543, IMG submission 160094) | Root nodule microbial communities from cowpea collected in UCLA plant growth center, Los Angeles, California, USA - CNSS2 | ecosystem: Host-associated > Plants > Roots > Nodule | place: USA... | reverse complement strand
TTCGGGCCGTCGCCCATGGTGCACGCCACGTTCCGCTACGCTTCACGTCGCGCCACACACGGCGAGCATCCCAAGAACCGCATGAGAAGGGTACAGGGGCACGAAGCGTTTTATTAACCATTCATATAAGCGATCCGTTAACCATAATTACACCAATTCCTGATCAATCTGGCCCAGGGCAATTCTTGGGGCGTTTGGACGATCATGAGACCGGTGCGCATTATCATTCTGGCGGTGGCCATAGGCTCGGCCGCCATGGCCGGACTGTTGGCGATGAAGCTCACCCGCGCTCCCGCCCCGCACATGGCGGAACCCGTCATCGAGCAGGCGCCGACAATCAACGTTCTCGTCGCCAGCAAGAGTCTTTCCGTAGGCTCCCGCCTGGCAGCGGATTCGATTCACTGGATGGCCTGGCCGAAGGACGGCGTCGCCGAAGGCATGATCACCGAGGAAACCCGGCCCGCCGCCGTTGACGACCTTTCCGGCGCCGTCGTCCGCTTGCCGATCTTCACCGGCGAACCGGTCCGCCAGGAAAAGATCGCCGACGCGTCGAACCGGATCATGTCGTCGCTGCTGCCGGCCGGAAAGCGGGCTGTTGCGACGGAAATCACCGTCGCGACCGGTGCCGGCGGCTTCATCCTGCCGAACGACCGTGTCGACGTCATCATGGTGCGCAAATCCGACGGCGACCTCTACCTGACCGAAACGGTGCTGAGCAATGTCCGGGTGCTCGCGATCGACCAGCAGGTCGAGGAAAAGGAGGACGGCTCCAAATCCGTCGTCGGTACCACGGCGACGCTGGAGCTAACGCCGGAGCAATCGAAGGTGATGACGGTTGCCCAGCAGATGGCCGAGCGCATTTCGCTGGCGCTCCGGAGTGTCGCCGATGCGCAGGAACCGGATACCAGCGCCGCCGACTACCTCTTGAGCGGCGACGGCCGTCCGAGCATCCAGCTCATCAAATCGGGCTCTATCGTTAAAAGCGACGGCGCCGCTGTCCAGAACCAGCAATAAGAACAGGCGGGGCGCAAGGTGAAGCGGAACGAACACAAATTTCGGGCCACACTCGCAGGCCTCTCCTTCTGCCTGACGTTTTCGGGCATGGCGCTGCCGACGCAGCCTGTGGCCGAGGCCGCCGCCTCGTCTGTCGTCCGGATTGTCGAAAGCGGACCAGGCGCACGGAAGATCATTAACCTCGGCCTCAACAAGGCGGTCGTCGTCGACCTGCCGACCGATGCCCACGACATCCTCGTCGCCGATCCATCGCTTGCCGATGCAGTCACCCGCACCTCCCGGCGCATCTATCTTTTCGGCAAGTCGGTCGGCCAGACGAACATCTTCGTCTTCGGCCCGCAGGGTGAGGAGATCGTCAGCCTTGAGATCGCCGTCGAGCGCGATGTCGCCGGTCTCGAGGCGAACCTGCGCCGCTTCATTCCTGATGCGGACATCAATGTGGAGATCATTTCCGATAACGTCGTCTTGACCGGCACCGTGCGCACGCCGCTCGACTCCACCAAGGCAGTCGATCTCGCGCGCGCCTTCCTCAAGGGCGGCGAGGCGACCACCCGCAACATCACCGCTCAGGGAACCAACGGCGATGCCGATATTTTCGCCGAGGATCGTCAGGCTTCGCAGATCGTTAACCTGCTGACGATCGAGGGCGACGATCAGGTCACGCTGAAGGTGACCGTGGCTGAGGTCAGCCGGCAGGTGTTGAAGCAGCTCGGCTTCAACGGCCGCGTATCAGACGGCGAAAGCGGCATCAGTTTCCGCAACCCGGCCAATCTCGGCGATGCGATCTCCCTCGGAACGAACGCGATCATCAAGGGCTCGATCGGCGGCACGACGATTTCGAGCTACATCAATGCGATGGAGCAGGCAGGCGTCATGCGCACGCTGGCCGAGCCGAGTCTCACGGCGATCTCCGGCCAGGAAGCGAAGTTCTACGTTGGCGGCGAGTTTCGGCTTGCCGGCGTGCAGGAAGTCGGCACCGATCCGGATACGGGCGAAACCACTGTCGAGCGTGAGGTCAATGACGTCGAATATGGCATCAGGCTGAACTTCAAGCCCATTGTTCTCGGTCCCGGCCGCATCAGTCTGCAGATCCAGACAGACGTCTCCGAGCCGACTTATGAAGGGTCGGTCGTCACCGGCAACGGTACGGTAAACATCCCCGGCAACACCTTCCTCGGCATCCGCCGGCGCGAGGCCTCCACCAGCGTCGAACTGCCGTCCGGTGGCTCGATCGTCATCGCCGGTCTCGTCCAGGACAATATCCGTCAGGCGATGTCGGGCCTGCCTGCCGCTTCGAAGATCCCGATCCTCGGCACGCTCTTCCGCAGCAAGGACTTCCAGCGCAACGAGACGGAGCTCGTCATCATCGCGACACCCTATCTCGTGCGCCCGGTCGCCCGCAGCGCGATTTCTCGTCCGGACGACAATTTCAATCCGGCCAATGATGTCGAGAGCTTTTTCCTTGGCCGAGTCAACCGGATCTATGGCCGACCGGAAGCTCAGCCCCCCGTCGGCCGCTATCACGGCAATGTCGGCTTCATTTACAAATAGGTCGGGTCATGAAGAAGCGAAGCGCAGCTCCAAACAGTCTTGAAAGGCAGCCTCCGATGGCGCTCACCCGCTTTCCGTTCCGCGTGGCCGCACTTGCCATTCTCGCCGGCCTGCTTGCGGGCTGCGCCAACAAGGACAAGCTCGCGACCGGCTCGATCCCCGACGACTACCGCACGCGCCACCCGATCGTCATTGCCGAGGGAGAGCGGACGATCGACATACCCGTCGCCTCCGGCGACACACGGCTCACCCAGGGCACGCGCGATGTGATCCGCGGTTTTGCCGCCGAATACCGAAACGCGTCGAGCGGCGTCATCCAGATCATGCTGCCGCGCGGATCGGTGAACAGCCATGCTGCGCAGATCGTCCGCAAGGAAATCCGGCGTCTGCTCGCGGCAACGGGCGTGGCGCCGAAGAAGATCCTCGAAACCAGCTACGATGCCGGCGCGACGGGTGACGCCGCGCCCATCCGCCTGAGCTATGTCGCGATTACTGCACAGACGGCGCCCTGTGGCGAATGGCCGGAAGATGTGACGCTGAATACGCTGGAGAATCGTAACTATTACAATTTCGGCTGCGCCTCACAGTCCAATCTCGCCGTCCAGATCGCCAATCCGACGGACCTCATCGGTCCGCGCCAGATGTCGCCGATCGACGCGGAGCAGCGCGGCGAAGTGATCAAGACCTGGCGCGGCACCGATACGGACGACGGCGGAACGACGATCGTCTTCAACTGATGCGAAGCTTCTTCGAGGAAAAGCGATGAGCGCTATTGAATACACGATCGACAATGGCGGAGCGGCCGACTTTTCCGCGGACGCGACGCGTCCGGGCGATCTCGACCAGCTCCGGCCGCTGCCGCGCATTTCGATTCATGCCTTTTGCGAGAGCGAGGCGGTACAGCGGCTCATGGAGCGCTGCGGCCAGGACCGCCGCATGGCGAAGGTGAGCCTGCGCATCACCGGGGGCAGCATCGCCGCCGCGGCGAACATGTTCGCGAGCGTCTCGACGCCCAACCTGATCATCCTCGAAACCGCGACCGAGCCCAAATCGCTGCTTTCCGAACTCGCGCCGCTTGCCCAAGTCTGCGACCCGAGCACGAAGGTCGTCATCATCGGCCGTCACAACGATATCGCGCTCTATCGCGAGCTGATTCGTAACGGCATTTCCGAATACATGGTCGCGCCGGTCGGAATGGCGGACATCCTGACGGCGGTCTCGGCGATCTTCGTCGATCCGGAGGCCGAGCCGCTTGGCCGCAGCCTCGCCTTCATCGGCGCGAAGGGCGGCTGCGGTTCGTCCGTCATCGCGCACAATTGCGCCTGGGGCATCTCCAACCTGTTTTCGACCGAGACGATCCTCGCCGATCTCGACCTGCCCTATGGCACTGCGAACATCGACTTCGACCAGGATCCGCCGCAGGGGATCGCCGAGGCGGTTTTCGCGCCGGAGCGACTGGACGAAGTCTTCCTCGACCGGCTCCTCACCAAGTGCTCCGAGCATCTGTCGCTGCTCGCCGCACCCTCGATGCTCGACCGCGCCTATGATTTCGAGGCCGGCGCCTTTCATCCGATTCTCGAAGTCCTCCAGCGTAGCGCCCCGGTTTCGGTGCTCGACATTCCGCATGCCTGGTCAGACTGGACCCGCACGGTCCTCGGCGAAGCCGACGAAGTCGTGATCACCGCCGTTCCCGACCTTGCGACCCTCAGGAACACGAAGAACCTGCTCGATGCCCTCAAAAAGCTCCGGCCGAACGACCGGGTCCCGCATCTCGTCTTGAACCAGGTGGGCATGCCCAAGCGTCCGGAAATCGCTCCCAATGAGTTCTGCGAATCGCTGGAGGTGGAGGCAGCGGCGATCATCCCCTTCGACGCGGTGCTCTTCGGCAATGCCTCCAACAGCGGCCGCATGATCGCGGAAATCGATAGGAAATCGCCGGCGGCGGAAACCTTCTCGCAGCTCGCCCATCTCCTCACCGGGCGTACTGCAATCAAGAAGGCGCGCCGCGGCGGCCTCGGCAAGGTCTTGGCAAAGCTCGGCAGGCGGTAGGCGCCCGCATCTGCTCGAGCTCCATCTGAAGCAAGCGGAATTAAGTGATGTTTGGCAAACGCGGAAACGAGGGTTTTGGCAAGGGCGGCGCGAAAGCTCCCGTGGCTGCGCCGCCGGCCGCACCGACGGCGATCATGGAGCGTTCCGCCGCGCCGGTTCTGAGTGAGCCGGCTGCTCAACCGTCGCGGCCGCAACCGGCCGCGCAGCCAGCGCGCCGGCGTGCACCGCGGGCGGAGGACTATTACGATACCAAGTCGCAGGTCTTTTCCGCGCTGATCGACACGATCGACCTCTCGCAGCTCTCAAAACTCGACACCGAGAGCGCCCGCGAAGAAATCCGCGATATCGTCAACGACATCATCACCATCAAGAATTTCGCGATGTCGATCGCTGAGCAGGAGGAACTGCTCGACGACATCTGCAACGACGTGCTGGGCTACGGGCCGCTCGAACCGCTCTTGGCGCGCGACGACATCGCCGACATCATGGTCAACGGCGCCGGCCAGACCTTCATCGAAGTCGGCGGCAAGGTCGAGGAATCGGAGGTCCGTTTCCGCGACAACGCGCAGCTCCTGTCGATCTGCCAGCGCATCGTCAGCCAGGTCGGCCGTCGCGTCGACGAATCGAGCCCGATCTGCGACGCGCGCCTGCCGGACGGATCGCGCGTCAACGTCATTGCTCCGCCGCTCGCGATCGACGGGGCGGCGCTCACCATCCGCAAGTTCAAGAAGGACAAGCTGACGCTGGAGCAATTGGTGCGCTTCGGCTCGATCACCCCCGAAGGCGCCGTCCTCCTGCAGATCATCGGCCGCGTCCGCTGTAACATTGTCATCTCCGGCGGCACCGGCTCCGGCAAGACGACGCTACTCAACTGCCTGACGCGCTACATCGACAGCACCGAACGGATCATCACCTGCGAGGACTCGGCCGAACTGCAATTGCAGCAGCCGCACGTCGTTCGCCTCGAAACGCGTCCACCGAACATCGAGGGCGAGGGCGAGATCACAATGCGCGACCTCGTGAAAAACTGCCTGCGCATGCGCCCGGAACGCATTATCGTCGGCGAAGTGCGCGGCCCGGAGGTCTTCGACCTGCTCCAGGCGATGAACACCGGTCACGACGGCTCCATGGGAACGATCCACGCCAATACGCCGCGCGAGTGCCTGAGCCGTATGGAATCGATGATCGCCATGGGCGGCTACACGCTGCCGGCCAAGACCGTTCGCGAGATCATTTCCGGCTCGGTCGACGTCATCATCCAGGCCTCGCGCCTGCGCGACGGTTCGCGCCGCATCACCCACGTCACCGAGGTGGTCGGCATGGAAGGCGACGTCATCATCACCCAGGACCTGATGCGCTACGAAATCGACGGCGAGGACGCCAACGGCCGTATCATCGGCCGCCACGTCTCGACCGGCATCGGCCGGCCGCATTTCTGGGATCGGGCCCGCTATTTCAACGAGGACAAGCGGCTCGCCGCGACCCTCGATGCGATGGAAAAGCAATAGAACAGGCTTGAGCCTACGCGGCCTTTCGTCCGCGCCGGCCAATGGACCGAAGGGACAGACCGAGCGATGTTCGGCATAGACATCACCGTCCTGGCACTGGCCGGCCTCGTCGCGCTGGCAGCGGCGGCGCTCGCCTATGGTCTGCTCTATTCCCGCATCGAGAACGAGAAGAAGGCCGAAGGCCGGCTGCGCCGCGTCGGCGCCGCGGAAACCGACCGGACCAAGATCAAAGCGGCGCGCGACCGTGTCAACGAGATGTCGAAGCGGCGGAAATCCGTTCAGGATTCGCTGAAGGAACTCGAAAAGAAGCAGCAGGAAAAATCCGCCAATACGGCGACTTCGATGAAGAAGCGGCTGACCCAGGCCAATCTCTCGATGTCGCTCACGCAGTTCTATGTCTTCAGCGCGCTTTTCGGCCTCTTCGCCTTCGTCGTGATCCTTTTGACGGGCGCCGGGCCGCTGATTGCCGCGGGCGTCGCCCTCGTCGGTGCCGCCGGCCTGCCGCGCTGGGTCGTCGGCTCGATGATCAAGCGTCGCTGCAAGAAGTTCCTGGAGGAATTTCCGAACGCGCTCGACGTGATGGTCCGCTCGATCAAGTCCGGCCTGCCGTTGAACGACGCGCTGCGGCTGATCGCCAGCGATGGGCAGGAGCCGGTGAGGACGGAATTCCGCCGCGTCGTCGAATCCCAGCAGGTGGGCCTCAACGTTCCCGAAGCCTGCGCCCGCATGATCCATAGCATCCCGCTGCCGGAGGTGAATTTCTTCGCGATCGTCATCGCGATCCAGGCACAGGCGGGCGGCAATCTCTCCGAGGCGCTCGGCAATCTCTCCAAGGTGCTGCGCGAACGCAAGAAGATGAAGGCCAAGGTCAATGCGCTTTCCATGGAGGCCAAGGCGTCCGCCTGCATCATCGGCGCGCTCCCCTTCATCGTCGCGACGCTCGTCTACCTGACCTCGCCCGACTACATGATGATCCTCTTCACCGACCCGCGCGGCCACATCATCATGGGCGCCTCCGCCGTCTGGATGAGCATCGGCATCTGGATGATGCGCAACATGATCAACTTCGATATTTAAAGGGCGAGCTACCGGTGGACGGCTGGATAGAGACACTCACGGATCCGAACGTCATCATGGCCGCGCTTGTATCGCTGGCCGTGCTAGCGACGTTCTATTCGCTCGTCACCCCGTTCTTCGAGCGTGGCGACCTTGCGAAGCGGATGAAATCGGTCGCGACCGAACGCGAACAGATCCGCGCCCGCGAACGCGCGCGCCTGAATGCCGAAGTTACGAATGGCAGGGCGAGCCTCAGGACGCAGCACAACACCTCGGTTAGGGAGATCGTCGACCGGCTGAACCTGAAAAAGGCGCTGGTCGACGACAATACCGTCAACCGCCTGAAGACGGCCGGCTACCGCTCGCAGAACGCGCTCAATACCTTCCTTTTCGCCCGCTTCTGCCTGCCGTTCCTGTTTCTCATCATCGCGGTCCTCTATATTTTCGTCCTCGGGACCTTTGCCGAGAAACCGTTCATGCTGAGGCTGTGCTTCGCCATCGGCTTCGCCTATGTCGGCTTCTATGCCCCGAACATCTTCATCGCGAATGCCATTTCCAAGCGTCAGCATTCCATCCGCCGCGCCTGGCCGGACGCGCTCGATCTCCTGCTGATCTGCGTCGAATCGGGCGTCTCGATGGAGGTCGCCATGCGCCGCGTCGCCGATGAGATCGCCGCGCAATCGCCGCCGCTCGCAGAGGAGTTGGTGCTGACGACGGCGGAGCTCTCCTTCCTGCCCGACCGGCGCGTCGCCCTCGAGAATCTCGGCCTGCGCACAGGCCTCGAAGAGGTGAAATCGGTGACGCAGGCCTTGATCCAGGCGGACCGCTACGGCACGCCGGTGGCGCAAGCTTTGCGCGTGCTGGCTCAGGAAAGCCGCGACCAACGCATGACCGCGGCGGAAAAAAAGGCCGCAGCGCTGCCGCCGAAGCTCACCGTGCCGATGATCCTCTTTTTCCTGCCGGTGCTCGTCGCCGTCATTCTCGGCCCGGCGGGGATACAAGTGGCGGATAAGTTTTAGAGTGTTTGCCGTTTCAATGCTTGTGCGTGGATCCTCGGGTCAAGCCCGAGGATGACGAATGCAGAGGAAGCCAATTCACGCAAGGGCCTTCGAGAGCAGCGACATATTCCGGCGCGAGAGGTGTGTTTGGAGCGTCCCTCCCGCGCTGTCATCCTCGGGCTTGACCCGAGGATCCACGTACGGACCCTGCAGGCTCGAAATGCCGTTTGCGCCATATCCGATACGCCATGCAGGGGCTTGTAATTGAAGCCTCGAGCCGAGACCGACGATAACGGTGGAATTGCTGCCAATGGCAATGGGCGGAAGACCTAAACCGACCTAATTCGTATTCGCGTCGTCCGCCTTTGCGAGCTGCTTCCAGGCGCCCTGCTGCGACAGCATCGAACGCAGATAAGCGACATTCGCTTCCGCCTGCTCGGGCGTCAGTTCCGCACGCGCGATCGTCTCGGCCTCCTGGAAGCGCCCCTGCAGGCCGATCGCGAGCGCGAGGTTCTGCCGGACGCTGCTGTCGGCGCCCGGCTGGCTTGCCGCCGATTTGAGATAGGTCTCGGCCGTCCGCAAGTCCTTCGTCAGGAGATAGGACATGCCGAGGTTGGAGAGCACCGAGGGCTCGTTGGGCTTGAGATCGAGCGCCTCGCGGTAGCGCAGGCGTGCCTCGCCGGAGCGGCCGAGCTGATCGAGAATCGCGCCTTCCGCCGATTTCAGCTTCCAGTCGGGCCGATCGGGCGTCTGCGCCCGGTTGATGGTCGCAAGCGCCTGCTCCAGTTGCCCCGCGGCGGCCTGCGCCTTGCCATAGGCGCCGAGCACTTCGCGGTCCGTCGGATGGTTGATCGCCACCTGCTGCATAACCGCAAGTGCCTGCTCGTTGCGCCCGGTCATGCGCAGGAGGTTGGCGTAGTTGAGGCCCGCCTCGCGGTCCTTCGGATTGCGCTCATAGGCTTGGCCGATGCTTTCGGCTGCGGCGGCAAGCTCGGTCGCATTCATCGACTGCACGGGCCTCGAGAGCTTCGGGATCGAGCCTGTCGTCAGTTCCTTCTTGCCCTGCTGACCGGCGCAGCCGCCAAGCGTCAGCACCATCAGCGCGACGGCGGTACCCAGTGCGAGGCGACGCAGGTGGGAGGAGGGAGTGTGTTGCATAATAATCGAGCCCCAGCATGCATTCGCACCGGAACTCCGAACACCAGCGGCGCAACTTTCACTCCAGCAATAATCTGTTAACCCTAACAGAGCGTTAATACCTACAGCGCCCCGCGTCTGATCGGACGCGCAAAGGTCGCTGCAGCACTTTGAATCGCTACACGGATTGCCTCGATCGAGTCCGGTCGAGGCAATCCGTGCAGTAATCCGCATCCGTCAGTCGAGGACTCCCATGGCTCCCTATCAGTTCATCGAACGGCCGTCGCCGTTCAACACCAGCAACGGCAAGACGCTGCCGATCTTCGCGGTGACGCCGGCGCATATCGAAACGGGGAGCATCGATCCGATCGCGCTCGATTGGGCGAAGAAGGCGGGCTTCAAGGCGGAATCCGGCGCCGTCCTGCTCATCCCGTCGGCCGACGGCCATCTCGGCGGCGCCCTGTTCGGGCTTGGCGCCAATCCTTCCGAAGCGCCCTTCCTCACCGGCAAGCTCGCCCGGGCGCTGCCGGCCGGTAAATGGCATATCGAAACGGCGCCGCTTACGGCAAACCGCCTGGCGCTCGGCTATGGTCTCGGCTCCTACCGGTTCGAGCGCTACAAGGCGGCGAAGGCGGAGGCGCCGACGCTGCTGATCCCGGCCGACGCCGACGCGACAGACATCAAACGGCAGCTTGCCGGCGTGTTCCTCGCGCGCGACCTGATCAACACGCCGACCAACGACATGGGCCCGGAAGCGCTGGAGGCCGCCTTCCGGGCGCTCGCCGGCCACTACAAGGCCGATGTTTCGGTCATCTCCGGCGAAGCTCTGCTCACCCAGAACTTCCCGCTGGTGCACACTGTCGGCCGCGCCAGCGCCGAGGCGCCGCGGCTCCTCGAAATGCGCTGGGGCAAAAAGGGGCACAGGAAAGTGACGCTTGTCGGCAAAGGCGTCTGCTTCGACACCGGCGGCCTCGATATCAAACCGGCAGCCTCGATGCTTCTGATGAAGAAGGACATGGGCGGTGCGGCCAATGTGATGGGTCTCGCGTTGATGATCATGGACGCGAAGCTCAAGGTCGATCTGCGTGTCATCGTCCCGGTGGTCGAGAACTCGATCTCGGGGAACGCCTTCCGACCAGGCGACATCTACAAGAGCCGCAAGGGCCTGACGGTGCAGATCGACAACACCGATGCCGAAGGCCGGCTGATCCTTGCCGACGCGCTTGCCTATGCCGACGAGGAGAAGACCGATCTCATCATCGACATGGCGACGCTGACGGGTGCCGCCCGCGTCGCCCTCGGCCCCGACTTGCCGCCCTTCTTCACCGACGACGAGGAACTGGCCCACGATCTTGCCGAGGCGAGCCTCAGCGTCGACGACCCGATCTGGCGCATGCCGCTCTACATGGGCTACGACAAGGATATTTCCACCCGCATAGCGGACCTCACCAATGCGCCTTCCGGCGGCATGGCGGGCTCGATCACGGCCGCGCTCTTCTTGAAGCGCTTCGTCACGAATGCGAAGAGCTGGGTCCATCTCGACATTTTCGGCTGGGCACAGTCGGAGCGCCCGCATTCCCCGGTTGGTGGCGAAGCGCAGGCAATCCGGGCGCTCTACCATCATATTGGGCGCATTGCGGGGTAAGCTTCTCCGCCGCAAATGGACTGGCAAAGGAAACGCTTGCGTAACGATCGTCTCGCTATGGTGCGGCGACGGGGTTTACGTAGGAGTTTCCCTTGCCGGTCGAACTGACGCCCTCCCAAGCGCTGAGGCTCTGGCACGCCGTCTCGCTCGAGCAGGTGCGCGTCGACAGCCGCGATTTGACCTTGCGTCAGATGGCGATTCTCCTGCAGATCTATCTCGTGCCGCCTCCACATACAGTGCGCGGTCTCGCCGCAACGCTCGGGGTGACGAAGCCGGTGATCACGCGCGCGCTCGATACGATGGGATCGCTCGGGCTCGTCGATCGCGTGCGCGACGAGCGCGACAGGCGTAATGTCATCATTAAGCGCACAGTTGAAGGCGCGCTTTATCTTGAAAAACTTGGCGATCTGATCATCAATCAGGGCCGGAAACTATGAGACCTGCCATGCCCGAAACGCTTGATCGTCGTCTCAATGCCTATCGCGAAGACCTCGCGGAGGAGCGTCTGCGCGGTCTGGTAGAGGCAAAGCGCTTTGTCGAAGGCACGCCGGCGCAGATGGCGGCGCCGGTGACGCCGCTCAGGGCTAGGCCCGAGCTTGCCTGCGGCACGGACACGGAATTGCTCTATGGCGAAACCGTTCGCGTGCTCGATGTCGCCGACGGATGGGCGTGGGTCAAATCCGATCTCGACGGCTATGTCGGCTACGTGCCTGAGGATACGGTGAAGCCGCCGCAAGCTCCGGCGACCCATATCGTCGCGGTGCCGCGCACCTTCATCTATCGCGGTGCCGATTTGCGCTTTCCTCAGGCCTTCGCGCTCTCGATGGGAAGCCGGCTCAGCGTTGCCGGGGAAGCGGAGAAGCGCGGCACACGCTATCTTCTGCTGGACGGCGGTTTGGCCATCGTCGCCAATCATTGCGTGCCCGTAGGAAGCCCGCTCGGCGACGATTACGTTGCGGTCGCGACCCGTTTTCTCGAAACCCCCTATCTCTGGGGCGGCCGCTCCGGCTTCGGCATCGATTGCTCGGGCCTCGTGCAACTCGCGATGCAGATGACGGGGGGAAACGCGCCGCGCGATTCCGACATGCAGGCAAGCGGCCTCGGCCGCGTGATCAGCCGCGACGAGCTCAGGCGCGGCGATCTCGTCTTCTGGAAGGGCCACGTCGCCATCATGGAGGACGAGAAGACGCTGGTGCATGCCAACGGCCACACGATGACGGTAGCGCGCGAAGGGCTGGAGGACGCCATCCGCCGCATCGGCTGGCTTTATGATCAGCCGACGGGGTATCGCCGCCCCTAGGGGCCTGGGCAATCCTTCGCACAGTCATGCTCGGGGCGCGCTCGCGACTGCCTTCGTAGTGATTCTCGGCGGAGGCAGGTCAGTAGCCGGCTACCTTGTTCACCACATGCTCCAGCGGCAGGCCGCTTTCGAAACGCTCGATCTGGTGTTCGACATGCGCAAAGAGCGCCTTGATATCTGACGCCGCCGCCACGTGCGGCGTCACATAGACATTCGGCATGTCCCAGAAGCGGCTTTCGGGGGAGAGCGGCTCCCGCTCGAAGACGTCGAGCGAAGCCGCGAGCAAGGTGCCGTTATCGAGACATTGCAGGATGTCGCTTTCCACCTGGCTGCCGCCGCGGCCGGCATTGATGAAGACCGGAGCGCCAAACGGACCCTTGCGGCTCAGCTTCTTGAAGAGGTCGGCATTGAAGATCCCTCTGGTATCCGGCGTCAGCGGCAAGAGGCCGACGAGGAAATCCGTCCTGCCGAGAAAGCTATCCAATCCGGCGGCGTCATAGGTCTCGACGCCTTCGACGGCGCGCTTCGTGCGCGACCAGCCGATCACCTTGAAGCCCATCATCGCGAGCTTGCGCGCGGCATCCTGGCCGAGCACGCCTATGCCCATGATGCCGACGGTCACATCGGCGGCCTCCGGCTGGATGAGGTCGCGCCACTCGTGCTTTCTCGCCAGCGCCTCATAAGCCCGATGCTGGCGAAGATGCAGGAGGCACTGCATCACGACCCATTCGCTCATGCGCGTCGTCAGCGTCCGGTCGACGAAGCGAACGAGCGGCACGTCGGGCAGGCCCGGCAGCGTCAGCACGTGGTCGACGCCGGCGCCGCCCGAAAAGACGACTTTGAGGTCCGGTGCACGGGAGAAGAGGTCGGGTGCAGATTTCCACACGACTGCGTAGTCGATGCCGGAAAGATCGCGTCTTTCATGGGCGGAATCGGCAAGATTGATCACCTCGCGATCGGGAAAGGCGCCGAGGAGCGCCGCTTCGACCTCCTCCGGAATGAATTTCAGGTCGACGATCACGGGGCTCTTTACGGGCATTGGGATACTCTACTGACGAACGGCGGCGAGGTTGACGGCTTCGAGGTTGAAGGCGGCGGCCATCAGCGCTTTGGTATAATCTTCGGTAGGCGCGTGGAAGATGCGCTCGGCCGGGCCCTGCTCGACCACTTTTCCGGTCCGCATGACGATCACCTCGTTGGCGAGCGCCCGCACGACCTTCAAGTCGTGGCTGATGAATAGATAGGCGAGATTGTGCTTGCGCTGCAGGTCACGCAGAAGGTCGACCACCTGCGCCTGCACGCTCATGTCGAGCGCCGAGGTCGGCTCGTCGAGCATGACGAATTGCGGCTTCAACACCATCGCCCGGGCGATCGCGATGCGCTGGCGCTGACCGCCGGAGAATTCGTGCGGGTAGCGCCAGCGGGTGGCAGGATCGAGCCCGACCTCTTGAAGAGCCGCGGCGACGCGGGCGTCGCGCTCTTCATCCGAGAGCGCCTTTTCGTGAATCTTCAGCCCCTCGCCGACGATATCGGCGACGGACATGCGCGGACTGAGCGACCCGTAAGGATCCTGGAAGACGATCTGCATCCGGTTGCGGAGCGGCCGCATCTCACGGAAGCTGTAGGCGTCGATATCCTTGCCGACGAAAGCGATTCGGCCCTGCGATGAGATGAGCCGCGTCAGCGCCAGACCGAGCGTCGTCTTGCCGGAGCCCGATTCGCCAACGACCCCAAGAGTCTGGCCGGAGCGAAGCGTCAGATCGACGCCATCGACCGCCTTCACATGGTCGACGACGCGGCGCAGGAGGCCGGCCTTGATCGGAAACCAGACCTTCATGTCCTTCGCTTCGATGACGATCGGTTTCGAAACGTCGGAAGCCGGCGGCTCGCCCTTGGGTTCAGCGGCGAGCAGACGACGGGTATAGGCGTGCTGGGGATTGGCGAAGATCTCGGCGGTCGGGCCGGCCTCGACGATCTTGCCCTTGGTCATGACGCACACGCGGTCGGCGATCTTGCGGACGATGCCGAGGTCATGCGTGATGAACAGCATGGACATGCCGTGCTGGTCCTTGAGGGATTTCAGGAGCTCGAGAATCTGCGCCTGCACAGTCACATCGAGCGCCGTCGTCGGCTCGTCGGCGATCAAGAGCTCCGGCCGGTTGGCAAGCGCCATGGCGATCATCACGCGCTGGCGCTGGCCACCGGAAAGCTGATGAGGGTAGGCGCCGAGGCGCTTTTCCGCTTCGCGAATGCCAACCTGGTTCAGGAGTTCCAGCGTTTTCGTGCGGGCGGCGGCACCCTTGACGTCCTGATGAAGCTCCAGGATCTCGCCGATCTGCTGCTCGATCGTGTGCAGGGGATTGAGCGACGTCATCGGCTCCTGGAAGATCATCGTAATGTCGTTGCCGCGCACGTGCCTGAGTTCCGCATCGCTCGCTTTCAGGAGGTCCTTCCCGTTGAAGACGATTTCCCCGCTGGGGTGGCTTGCGGCCGGATAGGGCAGGAGCTTCAGGATCGAGTTGGCCGAGACCGATTTGCCGGAGCCGGACTCGCCTACGAGCGCGACTGTTTCGCCGCGGCGGATGTCGAAGGAAATATGGTCGACGGCAATGGAGGTGTCGCCGCCCTGGTGGAAGGCGACGGAGAGATCGCGCACGGAGAGAAGGGTGTCTGTCATCGTCGCGCTCACCGGAACGTCTTTCTCGGGTCGAAGGCATCGCGCGTTGCTTCGCCGACGAAGATCAGGAGCGACAGCATGATCGACATGGCGAAGAAGGCGGTGAGCCCCAACCATGGCGCCTGCAAGTTCGATTTGCCCTGGGCGATCATCTCGCCGAGCGAGGGCGAGCCCGGCGGCATGCCGAAGCCTAAAAAGTCGAGCGAGGTGAGCGTCGTGATCGAGCCCGAAAGGATAAAGGGCAGGAAGGTGAGTGTGGCGACCATCGCGTTCGGCAGCAGGTGTCGGTACATGATCGTACCGTTGCCGACGCCGAGCGCGCGCGCCGCATTCACATACTCGAAGTTGCGGGCGCGCAGGAATTCGGCACGGACCACGCCGACGAAACCGACCCAGGAGAAGAGCAGCATGATGCCGAGCAGGATGAAGAAGCCAGGCGGCAGGATGGCGGCGATGATGAGCAGGATGTAGAGCACCGGCATCGACGACCAGATCTCGATGAAGCGCTGGAGGAGGAGGTCAGTCCAGCCGCCGAAATAGCCCTGCACGGCGCCAGCCGAAACCCCGATCACGGCGGAGGCGATCGTCAGAGCGAGGCCGAAGAGAACGGAGATGCGGAAGCCGTAAATCATCCGCGCCATAACGTCGCGCGCCTGGTCGTCGGTGCCGAGCCAGTTGAGGTTGCCGAGTACGCATCCCGGGTCGGCCGCGCCTTGCGGGTAGGCGGAGCAGCGTTCTTCCTCGCTCATCAGCCAGAAGGGCGGCGTTGGCGCCGAATGCGGGATGTTGGAATTGACCGTCTGGTAGGAATAGCGGATCGGCGGCCAGATCGCCCAGCCGTTCGCCTCGATCTCGTCGCGGATGAAGTCGGAGCGGTAGTCGGTTTCGGCGAGAAACCCGCCGAACTTCTCTTCCGGATAGTCGATCAGCACCGGAAACAGGATCTCGCCTTTGTAGGAGGCGAGGATCGGCTTGTCGTTGGCGATGAATTCCGCAAACAGGCTGAGGCCGAAGAGCAGGAGGAAGATCCAGAACGACCAGTAGCCGCGGCGGTTCGCCTTGAAATTCTGCCAGCGGCGGCGCCCGATCGGCGTCAACCAGCCTTTTTCCGGTGTCTTGGCATAGGTCGCGACGGTGCTCATCAGACGTCCCTCCGCTCGAAATCGATGCGGGGATCGACCCAGGTGTAGATGAGGTCCGAGATGAGGCTGACGACGAGGCCCATCAGCGAGTAGATGTAGAGCGTCGCGAAGACGATCGGATAGTCGCGCTTGACGACCGCGTCATAGCCGAGGCGGCCGAGCCCATCGAGGGAGAAGATATATTCGATGAGCAGCGAGCCGGTGAAGAAGGCGGAGATGAAAGCACCCGGGAAGCCGGCGATGATGATCAACATGGCGTTGCGGAAAACGTGGCCGTAGAGCACTTGCCGCTCGCCGAGCCCCTTGGCCCGCGCCGTGGTGACATATTGCTTCTTGATCTCGTCGATGAAGGAGTTCTTGGTGAGCAGCGTCGTCGTCGCGAAGGCCGAGAGCAGGAGCGTGATCAGCGGCAGCGTCATATGCCAGAAATAGTCGAGAATCTTCTGGTACCAGGGAAGCTCGTGGAAATTATCGGAGACGAGGCCGCGCAAGGGGAACCAGTCGAAGAAGGACCCACCGGCAAAAAGCACGATCAGGAGAATGCCGAAGAGGAAGCTCGGCACCGCGTAGCCGACGATGATGACGCCGGAGGTCCACACGTCGAAGGTCGAGCCATCCGACACCGCCTTCTTGATGCCGAGCGGGATTGAGATCGCGTAGGAAAAGATGAGAATCCAGATTCCGAGCGAGATGGACACCGGCATCTTCTCGATGATGAGGTCGATGACGGACGTGTTGCGGAAGAAGCTCTCGCCGAAATCGAAGCGGGCATAGTTCCACATCATCGTGACGAAGCGCTCGAGTGGCGGCTTGTCGAAGCCGAATTGCTTCTCGAGCTTGGCGATGAATTCCGGATCGAGCCCTTGCGCGCCGCGATACTGGCCGCCCTCGCCGCCCCCCTGCACGAGATCGCCTCCGGCGCCGGACAGCCTGTCGGACCCGGCGGCATTGGTAAGATCGGCAATCACCTGTTCAACCGGGCCGCCCGGCGCGAACTGCACGACGGCAAAGGAGATGGCCATGATCCCGATGATCGTCGGGATCATCAGGAGCAGCCGGCGCAGGATATAGGCACCCATCAGGCGAACCTCTGGATCGACGTGTTGCCGGCGAACCGGACCCGCGAAGCCTCGGCATGCCCTTTATTGTGTTTCAATCCCTGCATCTCCCGTCGGCTGCGGCCTCGGCGGAGCCTTTCGTGTTTCGTGATTCGTTTCCCGCATTTGGAATCGAGACGCCGCCCGAGCGCAAGGGCTTCATTTGGCCCCCGCCTTCGTCGACCACCAGATTGTCGGAAATCCGGTGGAGTACTGTGGCAATGTCTCTGGCCGGGTAACGGTGTTCCAATAGGCGATACGACCATATCGGGCGGTATAACTCGGAACGACGAACTGATAGGCAAGGAGCACGCGATCGAGAGCCTTCGTTGCTGCAACGAGGTCGTCGCGATCTTTGGCGAAGATGACTTTGTTGATCAAGGCATCGATTCCCGGGTCACTGATACCGGAATAGTTCTGTGAGCCCTCGCGCTTGGCGGCCTCCGAGCCCCAGTACTCGGCCTGCTCGTTGCCCGGGCTGATCGATTGCCCCCATCCAAGATAGAGGACATCGAAGTCCCGCGAACGCCATCGATTAGTGTATTGCGAAGAATCGACCGTTCGCACGGCGGCGTTGATTCCAATCTTCTTCAGGTTCTGCGCGAAGGGCAACGCGACGCGCTCGATCGTCGGTCCATCGAGAAGTATTTCGAAAGCGAACGGTTCGCCCGTCTTGACGTTGATCATGCGGTTGTCGCGGAGTTCGTAGCCGGCTTCCTTGAACAGGGCTATCGCCTTGCGCAGGTTGTCGCGCAGCTTCTTCGGCTCCCCGTTAACGGGATTCTTGTATTCCGTTGTGAAAACTTCAGGCGGTATCTTGTCTTTTACTTCGTTTAGGATCTCCAGTTCACGGCCTTGGGGAAGGCCGCGCGAGGCAAGCTCGGAACCGTAGAAAAAGCTGTCGATCCGCGTATACTCGTTGAAGAAGATCGTGCGCTGCAGTTCCTCGAAGTCGAAGGCATAGTTGATTGCCCGCCGTACACGGATGTCCTGAAATTTCGGCCGGCGCAGATTGAAGATGAAGCCCACGAGGACGCCGCTGTCGCGATAATCGTTCTCGAGTTTCTCGCGCTTGATGCGCCCATCCTTGACGGCCGGGAAATCGTAGGCGGTCGCCCAGCGACGGGCCGAGTTCTCCGACCAGAAGTCGGCATTGCCCGACCGAAATGCCTCGAATGCAACGTCGAGGTCGGCGAAGTAGGTGTAGGTGATGGCACTGAAGTTGTGGCTGCCGACATTCACGTTGAGGTCTTTGCCCCAATAGTCGTCTCGCAACTCGTAGCGCAATGTCGAACCGGGCGAGACTTGCGTCAGCTTATATGGCCCCGACCCCATGGGAATTTCCAACGTCGTCTTGCTGATGTCGCGCTCTTTGCCGTCGGCCGTCTTGCCTTCCCACCAATGCTTCGGCACGACCACGAGTTCGCCGACGATCCGCGGCAGTTCACGGTTGTTCTTCTCGTCGAACGTGAAAGTGACCTCGCGGTCGCCCGTCTTTTCCGCCCTTACGACGTGCTGATAATAGAACTGCCGCTGCGGGTCGTGTTCCTTCGCCTTGTCGAAACTGAAGACGACATCTTCCGGTGTCACCGGTTTCCCGTCGGCCCATTTTGCCTCAGGCCGCAGCCGGAACTTGGCGAAGGCTATGTCGTCGGGAAAGGCGACCGCTTCAGCCAGGAGGCCGTAATCCGTACCGAGCTCATCGAATGCGCGCGTGAGTAGCGTCTCGAATACGAGTGTGATGCCAGAGGCGGCCTCGCCTTTGGCAAGGAGGGGGTTCAATGTGTCGAAGGTGCCCAGCGCCGTGAGTCGAAGCTCTCCGCCCTTGGGTGCGTGGCGATTGACGTAGTCGAAATGGGGGAAACCGTCGTCATATTTCGGCTCCCCGAACATCGAGACGCCACTGCGCCATTGCACGTCCTGGCTTGCAGCGAACGAGGGAAGGAAGAGGCTCAATGCCAGAAGCGCACACGCCAGTTTGCCCACTTTCCTTGCGCTATCATGCTGCATCCCGGCCGCTTCTCCTTGTGTTTTCGATTATTCTTGAAAACCAGAATAGGCCAAATCAGGGCAATTGACAGGGCTTGCCCAAAATCAGGCGAAATTTTTGAGTCACATCCGGGTGAGTCGCAAGGCTGATGCAACTGCGGCGAATCAGGGTAGGAGAGGTCGGCGGCTGTTTTGCCGCTCGTCACTGCTTGAGGGGAATGGAATGGGATTTTTCGGGCGTGCTGCGCTTCGACGTTGCGGTTCAGCGCTCTTGGCGTTGGTCATGGGCGCGAGCCTCCTTTCAGCGGATGCGACAGCGGCAGACGGCCCGCCGGCCAAGGAACTCTTCGGCGCCAAGGCCTTGCCGATGCAGGCCGCACCCGCCTCGTTCGGGTTCTATTCCAAGGGCTGCCTCGCCGGCGGCGTTGCCATCCCGACCGATGGTCCGACCTGGCAGGCGATGCGCCTGTCGCGCAATCGGCGCTGGGGGCATCCGGCGATGATCGCGCTGATCGAGCGCTTCTCTCATGACGCGGTGGAAAAGATCGGCTGGCCCGGGCTTCTGCTCGGCGACATCTCGCAGCCGCGCGGCGGTCCGATGCTCTCCGGCCATGCCTCGCACCAGATCGGCCTCGACGCCGACATCTGGCTGACGCCGATGCCGCAAAGGACGCTTAGCTACCAGGAGCGCGAGACGATTTCCGCCACGTCGATGCTGGACAAAAACAAGTTCCTGACGATCGACCGCTCCATCTGGACGCCGTCTCACGCCAGGCTGATCATGCTGGCGGCGAGTTACCCGGAAGTCGAGCGGGTCTTCGTCAATCCCGCCATCAAGAAGAAGCTCTGCGATACCTGGAAAGGCGATCGCGCGGCGCTCGGCAAGGTCCGGCCGATCTACGGTCACGACTACCACTTCCACATCCGCATCAAGTGCCCGCCGGGCTCCAAGGGCTGCAAGGATCAGGCTTCGGTCCCCACGGGCGATGGCTGCGACAAATCGCTCGCCTGGTGGTTTACGGACGAGCCCTGGGCAAAGCCGAAGAAGCCGCAAAAGCCGGTAAAGCCGAAATTCGCCACTCTCGCCGATCTGCCGAAGGCCTGCGCCCTGGTGCTGAACGGTCCGGCCCCGGCTACCGAACAGGAGGCGACCTTCGGCACCGCCTATCGCGCTCCGGCCGCGATCCCGGCCGCGGCGACCAGCATCGAGGCGGTGATCGGCGCGGCAGCGGAGGAGCCGCTCGCAAACGTACCAGTTCCCTCTCCCAGGCCCGGCCTGCAATAGCGGCAGCTAAGCCGAGCCTTCCCAATCTCACGACGCTCATGTATAGGGCGATCAAATCGATTTAATGTCGATGCGGGGAGCGTCTCGCTGGCTTCGCGCATCATGAAATCCTTGTCGGGGGCTCTCGCATGGCAGATCGGAAATGTCTCGCCCTGATCGCCCATGATCAGAAGAAGGATGACCTTGCCGCCTTCGTCAAGGCGAACGAGGCGGTGTTCGCCACCTGCAAGATCGTCGCGACGGGAACGACCGGCGGGCGCGTCCTCGACGTCTGCCCCGGGCTCGACATCACGCGGCTGAAGAGCGGTCCGCTCGGCGGCGACCAGCAGATCGGCGCGCTGATCGCGACGGGCGACGTGGACTGCCTTATCTTCTTCGTCGATCCGCTGACGCCGATGCCGCACGATGTCGACGTCAAGGCGCTGATGCGGCTCGCGATCGTCTACGACATCCCCATGGCGCTCAATCGCGCGACCGCCGAAGAGTTGATCGCCTTCAGGCGCAACTGATACTAAGCATGTCGCCCAAAAGTGTGCAGCGGTTTTGGGTCAACAACATGCACAGACAAGGACCTAAAGCGCGTTGCAAGAAATGCGAGGCGCTTTAAACCCTGAATATCCCACGGCGCGATCAGGACGGATTTGCCATGCTCAATGCGAGTGACCCCAGCTTCCCCTTTCCGATATTGATCGGCGATATTGGCGGCACGAATGCCCGCTTCGCGTTGCTTGTCGATGTTGATGCCCTGCCGCAGCAGCTTCCGCCGATCAAGACCGGGGATTTCGCGACCATCGAAGAAGCGATGCAGAAATGCATCCTAGACAAGACCCCAGTCAGGCCGCGCTCGGCGATCCTCGCGGTGGCCGGGCCGATCAAGAGCGACGAGATCCCGCTCACCAATGCAGGCTGGGTCATCCGGCCGAAGGACATGCTGGCGAGCCTCCGGCTCGAGGACGTGCTGATCATCAATGACTTCGAGGCCCAGGCGCTCGCGATCGCCACGCCGGCCGAGGGGGACGTCGTGCAGATCGGCGGCGGCAGCGTCCGCGCGATGAGTTCCCGCGTCGTCCTCGGCCCCGGGACAGGTCTCGGCGTCGCGGGGCTCGTTTTCGCGCAAAACACCTGGATTCCGGTGCCCGGCGAGGGCGGCCATGTCGATATCGGGCCGCGCACCGAGCGCGACTTCCGCATATGGCCTTTCCTCGAGCCGATCGAGGGGCGCATGGCAGGCGAGCAGATCCTGTGCGGCCGCGGCATCATGAATCTCTATCGCGCGGTCTGCGCCGCCAATGGCGAGGAGCCTGCTCTCGCGGATCAGGCCGAAGTGACGACGAGCGCGCTTACGGGCAGCGATGCGGCGGCGGTGGAGACCGTATCGCTATTCTCGACCTATCTTGGGCGCGTTGCCGGCGATATGGCTTTGATCTTCATGGCGCGTGGCGGTGTGTTCCTGTCCGGCGGCATTTCTCAGAAGATCCTGCCGGCGCTGATGAAGCCGGAATTCCGCGTCGCCTTCGAGGACAAGGCGCCGCATTCGGCGCTGATGCGGACGATTCCGACCTTCGCCGTCATTCATCCGATGGCGGCGCTCTCCGGCCTTGCCGCCTTCGCACGTGCGCCGAGCGACTTCGGTGTTGCATTGGAGGGACGACGCTGGAGAAGCTAAAGCGCCGCTCACGGCAAAGACTCGCCAAAGCGGCTTCAAACCACTATAGAGCCCGGCAGACGACGCCGGCATCCGGCACACGGGCTCAGGGAAGACGGGCTTATTGAACGCCAAGGATAGAAACCAGCGCGCAGTCGATTCCGAAACAATCACCGGAATCCTGCGGCGCGTTATCGCCGAAAACGGCCGCGACCACATCCGGGGCTATGCCTTCGCCATCGCATGCCTTGTCGTGGTGGCGGCAACGACGGGCTTCACCGCCTGGATCATGGAAACCGTGATCAACGAGGCCTTCGCCAACCGGCGCGCGGACATCGTGTTGGTGATCTGCGTAGCGATCTTCGCCGCCTTCGTTCTCCGGGGCCTTGCGACCTACGGGCAGGCCGTCGCGCTTTCGAAGATCGGCAACAACATCGTCGCGCGTTATCAGCGACGCCTTTATGCGCACCTGATGGCGCTCAGCGTCGGCTATTTCCACGAGCAACGCTCCGCCCAGCTCGCCGCCAAGATCAGCCAGAACGTCGGCGGTATCCGCGACGTGCTCAACATGACGGTGACGTCGATTGCCCGCGACTTCCTGACGCTGGTCGCCCTGGTCGGCGTCATGTTCAGCAAGGACTGGCTCCTGTCGCTGATCGTCTTCTTCGTGGCTCCCCCGCTGCTCCTCGGCCTGCGCTACATCTCCAAGCGTCTGCGCCTGGCGACGCGCGAGGCGGTCGAGGTCAACAGCCGCGTCCTGGGGGCGATGCAGGAGACCATCCAGGGCATCACCATCGTCAAGGCCTTTACGATGGAAGAGGAGCTGCGCCGCAAGGTCGAGGCAATCATCGAGCGCGCAGAAAACCGCGCCAACCGCATCGCTCGCCTCA
>Ga0214543_1005576_pt1 | contig 23013 bp, 10 predicted proteins | sample CNSS2metaG_FD_160094 | JGI IMG/M metagenome (GOLD analysis project Ga0214543, IMG submission 160094) | Root nodule microbial communities from cowpea collected in UCLA plant growth center, Los Angeles, California, USA - CNSS2 | ecosystem: Host-associated > Plants > Roots > Nodule | place: USA... | reverse complement strand
TTGTGTTATAATAATACTATATTTTTTAACAAATATATATATATATATATATATATATATATATATATATCTATATATATAAACACGACTTCTATGTTGTGAAAATTTAAAAATTGAAATCTGATTAATGTAACACTTCTTCTTTAAGATAATCTAATAATTTTTCAAGAATTATATCAAAATGGTAAATTTTCAAAACAAAACTCCATTCAAACTAGGATTAAAGTCTTCAGAGGAAAATAAAATGAAAATTTGTAATTTTTTCATATAATTTATCTTAAATTTTATTTTTAAACTAATATATAAAAAATTAAAATGTATAGAGAAGTTTGTTTCATTTTTTTCTTATTTTTTTCTTTCATAAACTCTTACGAGGGAGCTTGTAAATAAATATTTCTAATATGAAAGGCAATGTGAGTGTATAGGATTCCAAAAAGATTAGATTTTACACATCAGATCCAATAAGACTTGCTAGGAAAATACTAACACCTTCTGACGAGTCAAATATTTCAAAAGCTCTTAAGGAAACCATTTTTAGAAAAGTAATGGACTTTGAAGGTGTGAAACGTAGAAGTTTTTACAACAATACATGTCAGAATTACCTAACTTCAAATCCATTTTTCTGAAGTAAATGTTTGCAACGACCCCATCTTACATAACCTACAAGTACAAGCATCAACACACATCCACATCTTAGTCATAATATTTTGTATTTTTAATCAATAAAGATAATTGAAATTTTAAAAAATATTATTTAAATATGCGTTTAGCTTATAATATAAAAAAATTATAAATAAATCTAAGTCAATTTGAAGTTTAAGGTAATATCCGCTCTTGAAACACCTATCTTTATATAATATTGTTTTTAAATAATTTCTTAACTGGTCATGAGATGAAAACTATATAGTTTTTAAATTTCAACTGTTAAGCAATAAAGAACTTTTAGTGAGAGCAGTGAGATAAATTCCTAATTGAGATTGAGAAATATGAGTATTCATTTTTAACCTTTTTTCCTTTCATCTAAAAAAAGTTAATGTCAATATTTTAATGTGAAGTATCCTAAAATCATGTTATTAGAACATAAAAAGTATTGTTGGCTTTGAAATCTCACTTTTATTGGATTTTGGCCTTAAAATTTATTTCGGTAATTTTTATTTTCAAAGAAACCAATATGATATTGCATGACACTCCTTCCTAATTGTTTGGAAATGCTTTTGGACTTGGATTGAAATTAAAATTCCACAAGCTACGTCCTTTATTCCAAACAAAGCGACCCGTAATTTCCCAGAATACTTAAGTTGAACCGACATAAGTTTTTTTTTTTATGTAATCATCATTCAAGGGTTTTTCTTAAGCTCGTGACGTGGAAAAACAAATACTCTTGTCACTATTGATTTGTAATTATCAACGAGCAAAGCAGTCAATGATTGAAATTTCTTCGAGTAATAAATAAGTTCAACATGTGGCAAGAATCGTGAAATTTCTTATATATAGTTAAACTTGAAACAATATTAAAAACGTTTATTGTAATAATATACAGTGACTAACTTTTACTAAACATCTAACAGTAAATAAAAAGATAAAAACAGTAACTCTTAAAGTTTACCCACTGTTTGTCATTTTACCCATCCAAAATATAATAAAAGGTTTTAAAATCATTATTTAATTTTCAAACTACTTATACTCCCTTCCTTTGGCATACGGTCCAATCTCATATTTTTATAACCACATGAGTTTGAATATTTGTGTGAAAATCTTATTTGTTGATAATGTGCTGTCTTATTAAAATTAATTAAATTTGAGAAACATATTTCTCTAACTTTATATATTCCTGAAAACATAAAATTTATCTTATATCAAACATAGTCGAGTAGCAGATGTAGAGACTACTTGATAATGCTGACAGTCTTGATACATTATCGACACCTTCAAAAGATATTATCGGAAGAATTTGATGTATGAAATAATTAGTACGATAGATAAATTGTTTATTGGAATGACACGTTTGATAACATGGCAATGATATAAAAAAATCACACGTCACAGAGGGTTCAATTAAGTTTTTTGGGTTTGGCAACGGAGAAATTATTGACGTGGCTAACCTGACCCAACAAACAAAGCCACGGATAGAAGAACCCACAATTTGACCAACATAGCTAGCTGTGAGAGTGCCCCCACTTTCAGACAGTATGAACTAACCCAAGAAAAAGGGATTAACATATTCACACGCCTCTCTTCAGAAGCGGGTGCCAAGCGTGTACGTGCCCCTTTATAAAACACTCTCACTTCCACCCATTTCGTTCAACGTTCCTCTCATCAACAAACACTTCACCGTCCTCTTCTTCTTCTTCTTCTTCTTCTGCCTTTCTTTCTTCAATCAAGGTAACCTTTTCTGTCTTCTTTCCCAAACACGTCACTATCTCCTTGCACCCCATTTCTCCATCGTCAACCAATTTTTCACACTCCTTCTCATACCTCATAATTCTGGGTTTTAAAAACTAGACCATCTTCTATGTTCTATTACTTCACTTTTTTCTAATTCTAAACTTAAACTTCAGTTCATCTGGGTAATGATATCTTAAAGTTCAAGGCTCTACTACATATCTCTTCCGTGGTTTTGATTATCTCTCTGTTCTCATTTTCAGTGCGTGCTATAACGAGGTGAAGGATGACCCAAATCTCATCGACCGTGTACTTGCCTGACTTTGTAAGCACAGTGTGTACTCAACTCAGCCATCATAACCTTGGATTTGAAGGAAACTAACTAATCACAAATATATAATTCATGAACTCTTGACTCTTACCTTACCATTTTTTTTTTTTAATTTTTTTGCATCAACAGGGAATGGAGGACCCCACTTTGTTTCATCAATACCCGATGGATTCCTTTCCATTCCAGCTCGATGATTTTGACTTTGAGTCCTTCTCCGCGTCCCCAAAGGGTTCTTCCTCTCACAAGCGCTTGAGCTCCGAAAGCACACAAAACTCTTCCCTCACTCAAAGTCCTGAAACTTCCGTTGCTCCACCAAGACCAACAAAGCAACCCAAGACTACTATGAGTACCTGGACTGCTTACGGCACTGACATCATAGCTCCCAAGGCTGCTTCCTCTTCGTCCTCCAAAATCATCTCCTTTGACAAATCCAATGCCTCTTCTGTTTCTTCTCAACAATTCTACAAACTAGATGCTGCAAAACCGCTGAAGAAGCCTAAAATTGAAACTGGGTATGGTGAGAACCTGGATTTTTCTGCTGTGGCTTCTCAAAGTTTCTATGACAACAATAGTTTTCTAGACTATGATAAGCAAGAGAAAAAGGCTGCAGCTACAATGGCTAGAAACCCAACCCAAGCTCAAGATCACGTCATAGCCGAAAGAAAACGAAGGGAAAAGCTCAGCCAGAGGTTCATTGCTCTTTCGGCCTTAGTTCCTGGACTCAAGAAGGTACCATTTGTAAAACTTCTTGCGTGGTTTTCTTTTTCTTTTTGTATACAATTTAGCAGCAACAAGATTTTAACTTGGGACTTCACAAAAATTAGACTAGGTCCATTCTAATTTCATGCATGCTCCCTACAGGTTAAACACAAAGTTCTTAATTGTACTCCCCGTCACAGTAACTGCTTTTGCAATTACAGTAATCACAGAAAGTTATGAACAAACGTGGCTGATGCAGTTATAATTATGGTTACTGAAACCTCCAAAATATTGTGGCTTGATTTGAAACCTTGCACACCTGAAATACATATCTTCTACTTTAACTGGGTGCAGTTAACAACTAAAATCCAATTATAGGGTGAAAAATCTAGTGATGAAAATTTGTTTGTTTTTTCATACAGCTTATTTTGTCACTAATCTTAAAATTAATTTCACGCAGAAACAATTTGATATGAATGGGCTATGTATAATCGTTATCATGTTTTACGAGAATATTCTTTCTTATTTAACAATGAATACGCATGCAGACAGACAAGGCTACCGTCCTGGAAGATGCTATAAAGTACGTGAAACAATTACAAGAACGGGTAAAGATTCTGGAGGAACAAACTGTGGATAAAACAGTCGAATCTGCAGTGTTTGTGAAGAGATCTGTTGTCTTCGCCGGAGATGACAGCTCCTACTCCGGTGAAAACTCTGACCAGTCACTCCCCGAAATCGAAGCAAGAATTTCTGGTAAAGAGGTACTCGTCAGGCTCCATTGCGACAAACACAGTGGACGAACAGGTGCTATACTAAGGGAATTAGAGAAGCATAATCTCACAGTTCAGAGTAGCAGCTTTTTACCCTTTGGAAATAACACTCTTGACATAACTATTGTTGCTAAGGTAAATATACTAACTTCAATCTTTAAAGAATCATCTTCAGTATCTTTGCATGTTACACAACTAATTCTTATTTATTAATTGTGTTTTTGTTTAGATGGAGAAGGACTACTGCTTGACTGCGAAAGATCTCATAAGAAGCTTAAGTCAGTGTCTGAGGCAGCTTTCATAGGGAACAATTAACCAGTTCAAGCATCCACTGATGTAGCCACATTAATTTGTTGTTGTGCATCCTTCACTATATAGGAAAAGAGCTTAATAAAGAGAGTTTTTATCGCAGTGCTTTCTTTTTCCCTAGTCCATTTTCTGGATTTGGGAGTAGCATATCAATGGCCTGCGACTGTTAATTAGTGTCTCCTCCAATGTACCTTAGTTTACTTGGGTCTGTTTTTCTGTAGAGTTCAAGATGATGCCATGTTTTTTTTTTTCTCCACAGTTTTTGCGTAGTTGATTGATTAACTACGTTAATACACACCCCATAGTGGCATTTTGAAATCTCTACATCTGTTGTTTATGTTTTTCTAAAGAGGGTTTTTTTAGAGGATTTGACCATGACCTCTTTCGTTCCTCTTTCGCTTTGTGAACAGGGTCCAGTTTCCTTGAAAAGCAATGTTGGCAGCATTTATTTTATATTCTTCCATGTCGGATTGTGATGATCACTTCTGTATAAGATTATTATTGTTAATTACTAAATGTCCGAGTTCATTATTTCGTTTATTTTGGATACTTGTGGGTGCATATCTTCAACAACTAATAATTTTTTGGTTTAAACGAGATTCTCGCCATTTGGACTTATTTTGTTCAGGTTGATAATTGATGCAATTAACTTAAGTTTTATCTCTTATATACTAATTGCTAACGTAGTTAGTTAACCATTTTTCTCAACATACATGTGATTAAATAGTTAGAAGAGGATTTTTTACTATTTCTGCTTTTTATAAGACTCAAAGTTATGTTTTTTTTCGAAGATGCAATGGTTATTATAGTTTGAATTAACAAATTTGGAAAAACATTTATAACAGATATATTGCTACCAACTAAAATGATCTACTTCTTTATTCTGATAAATTAAATAATACGATCTAATAAATATAAATGGTTAAAGATTGCTAAAAATAATTAAAAAAAGTACATTACACGTTCAATAAAAAAAAAAAACTTATCTTGTAATTCCTTAATCATAACATGAAAACAATATATTAGTAAACATTTTCCCAAGAAGGCTCTGCAAAATCTTATAAGAGTATTAAAAGGCTATAATTTACTAGTAATAGCTCAAGTGTTTCAGAAGAAGTTGATTAATTTTAATGATTGCCATTGGATCATGGGTCCACATGACATTGTCAAAACTATTAAAATTTAACATGGGAAACCACTTAAACCTACTCAAAATTTTGAGATCTGTTTGCCAATCTAGGAGTCATTTAAATACACACGCAGTCGCAAACTTCTGGGTTGTAGCGCAAAGTTTTATATTATATTAGCTTAAGTGAATATTAAAAAGAATAAATTTTAAGATAAATATATTAAAAATTATGTAGATCAGTAATTAATCAAAATAAATAAATGTAAATATGTATTACTCTTTGCACGTCACCAACATGTTTCAAGATGTTTAATTAATAGAAAAATAATTATTCTTTTTAAAAAAAAAAATATGACATTTACTGTTAAATGAATTTGTATATATGTATACAAATTCTTGAGAAAATATTTATCAATTTATGAAAAAAATAATTGTATTGCACGATATCATGTTCTATACATTATTATAGTTAAAACTAATATAACAATGTCTAATGCTATCTGGACATAAAATAAAACTATCTTTATCATTAATACATTATAATTATACATCAACTTGTATCTTGCCAAGTCGATGTTGATCAGAGCATGATCAGTCCCATCCTTAATTAGTCAAATGGCGTAAGAATGCTTCATGAATTTATTTTAAAAAATTCAATATAGATTGAGATTTGAAGTCTCATGACTCATTCAAGATGTGCAAAGAAAAATTCGTAGGAGACTTCAACCGAAAAAAATGCAAAATTTGTTTCTTATTCATGGATATTGATTGTTAAATGAATTATATAATATCATTTTTGTTTATGCTTTTCTAATTAAATAATTTTTTTAATTCTTCTATAAGATATTTTTAAATACAAATTGATGTTCTATACAGGTGGGTGCATCATTTTGGTACACAAAAAAAGAAAGTTATATGGAACAATAATGTAATTTGAATCATAATACACATACACTTTTATTTTATATAGATCTTAATACTTGTTTTTTTCTTTTTATCTCTTTTTTTATAAGTATTTTCTTTTTATCTCTCTTTTCTTATCATATATTTTGTAAGACTATATTTTTTGTTTTCTTTAAATATATATTAGGTATTAATCAATATTTTGAAGGTATAATGTTATATATTAATAATTTTCTTATAGGTTTTTAGTTCTTGTATTACATTAGGTGAAGGGGGATTAAGGTGAGAAACAGTATAAGTTTTGAACCTTAAACAGCAGCCGAGAGATCTCGGAGGTAGCATTGACGAGAAGAAGATAGTTGCATTACTTTAAACTCCAAACTTAACTAAGACAATCTTCCAAAATAAAAATACTTAACTAAGACTGCATTATTAAGTTTTCTTGATTAAAAATCTAATGTACTTATTATAGTGTTTATCACGACAGTGATAGTAGTTTTTTCAATATATTTAATTAAATAATTAAATGACCATGAAATCATGATACACGTGGTTAGAATGACAAGTACAACACTAAAACAGTTGTCACACGTTAACAAGTATTAACTGTTAAATTTCAGGATAATCTTTCCGTTAGATCTAATTCGTCTCAAAATAAATTTAATATGCAATAGTCCCACCCACTTACATATATCTTTGTGGTTAAATATCTTTTTATCCATTTTTAGTTTCAAATATAATATTTGTAAAAGTAAATATTTATAAATATAAATAATATAATAACAGTTTAATAATAAAGGACTCATAATTTGATTAAGATATTAGTATCTAATTATTCCGATTCCAATTTTGATTATAGAATCGTTGTTAATCATACATTTGAAGTATTGTCCACTTTAGAGTTTGGGTACGGTAGGAATATAAATTTCCAATCAATGTCTAAAGAAAATATGTTTTGCATGTAGAACCTCGTTATCTATTCAAGGTGGACGCCACCATTCTGATCCCAGATGAGGTGAGTAACATTGTTTGAGTCAATTACACCTCATCTGAAGTATTGTCCACTTTAGAATGTTGACTCTGTCAAGGTTTTGTCGTTAAAACCAACCAAATTATGTAATTTGTTTTAGAGCATTATTTGTATAGTTTTGACACAACAGTATGTAATAAAACATTTATTACTTTAATTTGTAATATTAAAGTTTATAATTTGAACTTCATAAAAATAAAATTAAAAGTTACCAAATGAATACAAAAAATAACACAATGAATATAAGATTGAAATAAATATCAATAAAAATTATTAAAACATGATAAAATAGTAATGTAAAAAAAAAAAAAAACTAGCATGAGGTTAACAAATAGATTACAACTTGTAAGATATTAGCTCATCAACTATTATGAGATATTTATGAGGTGCTTTTGTATTAGTCCAAATAACTTATTAACGTATTTTTTTTTTTATTTCTATACATATAATAGATTTTAAATATATGATTCGCTAAAGAATCAAGTTATAAGCAGGGGCGGAGCTCTTAAAGAGCAGGTGGGGTCACGGCCCTCCAAAACTTTTCCAATATTTTTTCAAAATTTTCAAATTATATGTGTTTAATATTTTTTAAATTATGTATATTTTAAAATTATTTAAATTAAATGTATCTTTTTAAATTAAATAATATTATATTAAAAAATTAATAAAAATTAAATTAAATATTTGTTATTTCTTTTATAAAATATAATATTTAATGTTAATAAATAGAAGAATATAAAATCAAATATAATAAATCAAAAAATTATTAAGATAATTTTCATTTTTTTTCTTATTGTCTTTTGAGGTTTTTATATATTGTACTCATCTCTCACCTTTACCTAATTTCTTTTGTTATCAAAGAAAAAAAAGAAGAGTTAAACAGAAATTCATTATTTTTGTTCTCATTTTTACATCTTTTCTTCAATTTTTGAAGAAAAAAACTTATCTCTCTTGATAATGAAATACTTGTTTAATATTTAGCATAATTTTTTATCTCATGATATTTTGTATATTATTTTTTATGAATATAGAAGAATAAGTAATGTATTATGTGATTTTTTATAGACAATTTTTAAGTGGACTTGATTATCATAATTTTTTATTAGATTATTATAAATTATTTTTTAATCTTAAACTTATTTTTTAAATAGGTATATTGATGGAAAACAAAAGAATAAATCCATTTTTTAAAATTGATAAAAGAGAAGTGAAGATCAAAATAGGTTAATATCATTGGTCATCCCATAACAATGAAATAAAATGTTTGTGATGACTTTTGAATTGATATGTGCACATTACTAAAATGAAAAATGAATATTTGTAGATAATATGGTTATTTATATTGAAAACAAATAGTTGAAAAATTTAGTTATGATTGAATAATTTGATAAGTTCAAAAATATGAAAAAATAATAGACAAACCTTCGTATACGTGTAGTTTTTTTTTATAGTTATAACTATAGTAAATTATCTTTTTATTTTTATTGAATTAGTAACAATTATGTTAAATATATAAATTTTAAGTATGTTATTTTGGCTCCCCCAATAATTTTGGTCAAGATCCGCACCAAATTCAAAGTGTTATTTATATATATACCAATAAAATTTTAGACATATAAATTTTTGTTTGATAAATTTCTAAGTATTAAATATAACTTATCTATCATTACAAAAAAAATCCTTGAATAATAACTAATTTTAGTGACAAAAAATAATTAGTCACCATAGTGACCAATAATTTAAATACCAATTTACAAACTTAAAATTATTGGTAACTAAAATAATTTCAAAAAATTATAATTGGTCTCTAAATTTGTCACTAACATCAGTTACCAGGCTTTTGGTTACAAAAGAATTAATCTCTAAATTGATATCTAATTACGAGACTGGTCTCTAAATTGATATCTAAGCAAATTTTTTGTCACTAAAATTGATCATTATTTAAAAAATTTACTAAAGTATGCATTTGACCTGTAAAGACAAAGATTTAATCAAACAAAACTTCAATCTTTAAAAAACTTTCAATTATTATCTTTTACCATTTTATCTTTGCATATGATTATTTAATATATATATATATATATATATATATATATATATATATATATATATATATATATATATATATATATATATATATATATAAGGGTTTACTAGTAAATACAAGATTCAAAGTAATGTTAATTAGTCGTAAAATTTTCCGGTCGTGAATTAAATGTGAACATTAAGGATTTGTATCTCTTCTATATTTCTCGAACACGCAATTCAAGAATTTAATTGTACATTAAATTTACCTGTCTTCGTGACAGTCTACTCATGTCTGAGGACTTTCTTTAAACAAATCTGACTTGATTTTCTTATTTTCGTTAAAACATAAAAACTTGAATAATCCCAAAATGATTTCACTTGTGCAACACTTCTTGGTTGCACTGTTTCTCTAAGGCAACTGAACTAATGCTTCACTTTGGAAACCCCCATAATTCAAAATCAATTTATGCTAATCCCATATTTTTAATAATCTCTGCACGATATTATCCTGATATCTGTTCCTTTCACACATTATTTTTCGAAATTTCGCCACTTCAATATTTTCTATTTTATTTGGATCAAACTCACTATACTACAAAGAAAATGAATGAATGGGAATACAACAAACCTAGCAGCCCAAAACTGACCAAAACATGGACGGCATCAGAATTTATGGGCATATATGTTGTGTTGTTGATCTGTAGTTTTGTCTATGGACACGATGAGACCCTTGACACTGTGGTCGGCGATCTTATTCCAAACTTCCAGGAATAGAAAAGAAAAACATCATCATATCGATATTGAAACAATTCATCTTCGCTTTTTCCCACTACCTTTATGCCAAAGACTCTACCACACACACACCAACTTTTGAAAAACCCAAACACTTTCGTCAGAAAATTCCACCGCAACTCTGCGTTCCTTTATGGTGCAATGTAATTTCCAGTTATAATTTTCTAAATCTACATGATATATTTGAATAAATTCTATACAGGAATATTAGAACCACAATTAATATTGCTTATTCTAAATTGTATAATTTGTCAGATTACAATTTGGTATAGAAAAAGAAACATAACACGATAACAACCAACTCAATATAAACCTAATCAACTGTGCCTCCCACTAGTTGGCTTTGCCGTTCTTCATTCAGCCAACGTATAAGCGTGTGTTTAAAAATATGTTGGTGGGGTGGTGAAAGGAATTTCTTTGCATTTTTTAGTTGAAACTATTTTTAAATTTAGATTATGTCACCAACCAATCCCTAATTCTTCTCAAATTTTATATATTTTTTCAGTGTTTTGTCCTTTTTTGAACCCATCTCAATTCTTTTGAAAAGTGAGAGAGGCACTCAAGCACATATTGAAAAACGCATCATGACGTGTGTCTTTGAATGAGATTTATCAAATAAATTTATATTAAAATTATTTTGAAGAAAACCATACTTTATCATCAAACAAAAGAGATTATAAACAATTTTATGTATATGAAAGCATATTTCAAAAAATAATTTAATCCAAACATATGTAAGATATAGTTTTTTTTTAAAGAAAGCAAAGGGAAAAAAAACAAGATCATGGTTTTTTTTTTTTCAAACATGGATGTATATTTTGTTCAAACATAACTGTATTTAAATAAAATGAAATCATTATGAATAACAAAGTTTACAAAGAAAATATTGAATACTTAAGATTAAATTATAAATGAATGATTAAACCAAACTAATTCTGTATAAACTTTTAATAGAATAATACAAGATGATATGATAAAAATGTAGAATGATTTCACGTGGGTATATATTCACGTCTTCTTATTCCTTTGGTCTTTTGATTTTGTCGTTTTTGTGGTGACGCCATCTTTCTCATCAATTACTCCAACTACACGACAACAACGCTCAACAAACTTTCGTACGTATATCTCTCAAAATCAAAAGTGTCAATATTTTTATAAGACAACACCTGTTTCGTTGATGCCAATTTGCCATAATGAGACAAACAAAAAAAACCTTGACTTTAGACCCACTTTTTAATTTATTTTTTTCAGGAATAAAATCAATGTTTCCTCTATTTTTTTTTTTGTTGGGACGTGTGATGTATGGAGATACAGATTTTTTAAATAATGATATAATGAAAAAAATAAAGAAAATGATTTTCTCCTGAGTTTATTCACATGTATCATCCCGAGTATATCAACTTTCTCCTGAATTCAACGAAAAAGGTTTCAGCACCACATATTTGACATGTTGGTTCATGTCCAACAACCGTCAACTTTCTGCTACCAAAATTTCAAATTTAGATTCCATAATTGCATAATTAATCTGTATGTAGAAGGTATTTTCAAACTTTATGTGAAAGGTATTTACACCGCGACTAAAAAGCTAGCTTTTTGCAGTGCTAAAAGTTAGGAATAGACAAGTTAATATAATTGTGCCACGACTTTTAGACACCCATATAAAAAACGTTAAATTTATTTAGGAAACTTTTAGAGAAATTGTAAATCTTGCAAATTTAGAAGAAATTAAATGTCTAAAAACAAACATTAGGCACTTTAGATTTTGGACCCTTGTTACTATTGTTCCGTAAGCCCAAGCCCAAGCCCGAGTTAGTGACGTAGTTGGGTAGGCTTAGACCAAGTGGTTAGCCCATCTGTGTGAGTGATGTCTCAACCCATACAATTCCATGATACTCGTTCCTGTGTACTGGATTAACGGATTTCAGTTATTTGGGTTTTTTTTTGGGGGGAGAAATGAATAGAGAAGAATTTAAGAAAAGCGTTTTATTGATTTTTGGAGATCTTGATCTGAAAATATCGGTGTTGGAGGATGAGGATGAGGAAGAATGTGGTGGTGTTGGTGAGCACAAGTATCGCGGTGGTGGTGGTAGGGGCATTGATCAGAAAATGGAAGCAATGGAAAGAACAACAATTGAGACACGTGAAACAAATAATAAGGAAGTTTGCTAGGGAAAGTGCCACCCCATTATCGAAGCTTTGGCAAGTAGCTGATGATATGGTGTCCAGCATGAAAATCTCTCTTGCTAGTTCCGATGAATCCCCCACTCTCAACATGGTCGTTTCCAACGTTACATCGCTGCCACTTGGGTACATGTTTCTCTTTTTCATCATCGTACGTATGTGATTTTACTAAGGAGTATTTTCATTTTTATTTTTATTTTAAATTACATTGATTTGCACATGGCAGAGATGAAGAAGGATTCTTTTATGGGGTTAGTTTGTATGGAAGGAATTTGTTGATGTTGTGTGCGCGACTGGGAGGAAAGAAGAAGCCTATCTCTGCCTTACAGAGACAAGATATTTCCATCCCTGATGCTGTCTTGGCTGGTCCTTCTCTGGTACTTTTACCATAAATATTAATTCATTTTCTATGAATCTACGTGTGCATTATAATGCCCCAAGCACACCTCAACCTTGTTTTCCCAGGAAATCACTGATTACATAGCTACAGAGATAGCTAAGTTCGTTTCGATGCATCCTGAGATTGAGATTGAGGACAGTGAACCCGTCGAAAACAAGAAATTCGGCTTCACCTTGTCATATCCAGTTCATCAAGCTATGCCTTTCTCTGACACAGCATCACAACACAAAAACGCAAACAACCCAGTTGAGTTTAATTAGTACACATACATACATACATAAATGCTAATCCTTTTTCGTGTTGGAAGACCAAAACATTCATGTTGTGGAAGCAGGTTCGCCAGGGAATGGTGAAGGACCTAAATCGAGCGTTGGCGACCCATGGAATGACAATGCCCGTTGTTTCACTGGTTAGAGCCCTATCAATTAATTTTGCAAATGTTACATTTTTCTGGGCTCTCTCTGTCTTTCCACGTCTGAAGCAATAGTAGATTCAAAACATTAATACTGAATAGGTTGATGAAACTATTGGAGGCTTGGCCGGTGGAAGATACTATAACAGGGAGAGCGTGGCTGCAGTTACCCTTGGCACCACCACAAATGCTGCTTATGTGGAACCAGCAGAGGAAGTTGCCAGCGATTCCGCACAGTTTCCCAATTCAAGTGAACTGGTTAGTTAATTACTATTACTATATCCATGCATGTGCCACAAATTATCAAATACTCCTCAACAATAATTAATTATATGCCATGAAGAGATTAGTTTAATTACGCAACTTAAATGATTAATTCGGTTGTAGTGTTGCAGGTGATTAGCATGGAGTGGGGAAACTTCAATTCCCTTCATCTCCCTTTAACATCGTATGATGCCAGTGTAGATGCTGAAAGCTCAAATCCTGGTAGCCAGGTATATATAGCTCCTGAAATCACTGTTAAACATTTACCATTGTTATAAATACATACCAATACAAATCATCTACAATTGGCAACTGAGTCTTCTGTTTTTTACCTCATCAGGTTTTCGAAAAGCTTATTTCAGGAAAGTATTTGGGAGAAGTTGTGAGACATGTCTTGTTGAAGTTGGCCAAGGAAACAGCCTTGTTTGGAAGCACAGTGCCTCCCAAGTTAATGATTCCCTACTTAATCAGGTTCCTCACCCATAAATACTCCATCTATTGGAAGCCTTTATCACTTTATTGCATAACTTTTTCTGTGTTTGGTTCAGAATTTATTTTTTTCAATGAAATCAAATTTGTAAAATTCTTCTCGATTAAAATTACCCTCTTAAGATCCTTCTAAACATTGTTTCCAATTATAACTTTTAGAACATATAAGTGAGAGATCCTTTCTGATTCATTTAACGTGTTTAAAACAGTGTTAAAAAATTCTTTTTTGATTATAGAATCTGACCAAGTATTAAATCTTCATCTAGTTTTGACTTCTCAGAACAGAAATGGGTGAGTTTTAGAAAAGCAACCAAAGTTTTCACTTAGAAAATGAATGAGCTAGCATGAATGAATATGTAGTAGAGACATTGTAATTCAAATAATGAGACTTATTTGACACTTTGTGCAGGCCCTCTGATATGGCTGCCATGCATCAAGATACGTCGGAGGATCGTGAAATAGTGGGTGAGAAACTTGGAGAGATTTTCGAGGTAAGAATGTAGATTTGAGCTTTGTAATGATAAGATCCATGGTAGCGAAAAAGGTAAAAAAATGAATTAACATGTATAATTGGTAATTGGACAAAGCACAGATCCATAATTGTTGTCCAATGGCACGGGAAGCGGTGGCTGAGGTGTGTGACATAGTAGCAGAGAGGGGTGCACGATTAGCGGGAGCAGGAATTGTGGGAATAATTAAGAAGCTAGGAAGAATTAAGGATAGAAAGAGTGTGGTGACGGTGGAAGGTGAGCTTTATGAGCACTATCGCATTTTCAGAAATTACCTTCATAGCAGTGTGTGGCAAATGCTTGGCAAAGATTTTTCAGACAATGTCATCATTGAACATTCACATGGTGGTTCTGGAACTGGAGCTTTGTTCCTTGCTGCTGCTCAAACTCAAGCACACCATTCAGATTATTGACCCTTTACACTCAACACTTTTCTTTTCTTTTGAGCTTGCTGTTCTGAGAACAAAAATACACTGGTGGATGCACCAGCTAAATTGGGCTGCTGCTGGTGATTGTAGACAACAGTTATTTATTGAGTTTGGACATGCACCAGCTACGTTGTTTTTACTTATAAAGGTTTTTTGAGATTGGATTTCAACAATCATACTATTTATTTTCCATAATGGATGAAAAAACCCGCATCGAAAACACTAAGAACGTGACCAATGTTATCCAACAATCACCATCTCTACAACATTGATCGTGCAATCCCTCGCTCAACTTCCTCTGTGACATTTTTCAAATATCACACATCAACCACCTTCATTATCGTTGCATGACGCTATACTCCTCAATAACACCTTCAATTAGTATCTTCACATCTCCCAACAACACATTCTCTTCAACTCACTTTCATTCCCACAGAATTACCTCTTTAAACAAAAAATCGTTACCTCACTTTCATGTTTTTCAGCCCCGTTGTTTGATTGTTTATTATTAGGGTAATATTGGTATCAACTCAATGCAAGGCTGAATTTGATTTTCCTTCGATGTTTTTTTCAACTTCTAAAGTTATATAAGCTTACAATATCACGAAACATATAATCCAGATTTAATAAAATAGATACGATCTAAAAACTTAAATTCTTATTAGCTAAATCAAATTGAATACTTTTTTTTTTTCAATTTCATTTAAATTACATTAACTTTAGTTTGTTTAATCTTTCGAAATTGGATTTAAATTTACTTTTGAATTAGTCTTTAACTAGATCCAATTTATCAAAAACTTGGTCCAAACTGACAAGGTTCGGTGCAACTCAGTTGAAGTTGAGTTTAATCCAACCTAGTCTAACTTGATCTCCTCTAGCCCAAGCAAGCTAAATATGGGTCTAAACCAACTCAACCAATGTGAGTTTATTCAATTTGTCTTAAATTGGATCTAGCTAGACATGCACCCAAGCCCACTTGGGATGACGTGGACTTAGGCTCACTTGAGCTTTGTCCAACTCATTCCAACTTAAACTTAACCTGTCTTAACTCAACTTGATTCCTATCAAACTCTTCCCGACTATGGCTCAGTCTAAAATGGACACACTTGGACTCGATTTAGACTTGAATTGACTCAACCTTGCTTCATCTTGGGCTAACTTGAGTCATGTAAGCACGAGGTGACTTAACTCGACTTAGACTCAATTCAACTAGGCTTAACCTCTCCTAATCTCACCTGGGCACCACTAACTTAGCTTGACTTGACCCTACTCAAATTGATGTGTCTGGCCTAATTCGACCTAATCTAGGCTCAATCGAATCTAATTTCATTCAAGTCATACCAATTTGACATTGTTGTAGCCCAACTTAATTTTAATTTGACTTACCTTGATCAAGACTGATGTAGGTATGACCTCACACAACTAGAATTAGTCTTCAACTTGAGCTCAAGCACTATCCAATTTGACTTAAGCGAGCCCAATTAAGCTGATCTATGTCAGTTTCACTTGTGCAGAGCCTGACCCAATCTAACATTGTATAACTTTACCCTAATGAGACTTGACCTTGCATGAGTTAGATACAACTCAATTGATCTTTCTTGAACTTGACTTGATTTAACATTTCATAGCTTGAACTAACCTATATTATTTCGATTTTGAAATTTTAAAATTCCAATAATTATTCAATTTAACTTCAATTAAACCGATTCAACTTAATATGCAAAAACCTGAATTTAAATTTGAGATCAATTCATTAAAATATATCTAAAATGATATAAAATTTATATAATTATGAATTTGAATTTTGTTATCTATTCCAAATAGCAAGCTGCCTATGTATAGAAATATTAAATATTTGCATACAAACTCGGTGGGAGTAGGAACGTGCAGTGGTGGTGGGCAGTGGTTTGGATTTCGAAAACTCTGCCATTGTTCCAACTCTTCAATTCTTTATCTTTTCATTTCTTTTCTATACTTGTCTCAATGGAGATCAATTTATAAGTTTTATGTCATTGGGTTTAATTCGTGTGAAGCTTCGGAATGTTAAAAAATATATACACTCTTGACTTCCATCGATGAAAAAGGTAAAATATTCAATTAAAGTTTATTCTTTTGGAAGATTAGAAATGCCCATTTTCCTTCTTACTCAGTCCATAATTTTAAAATTGACCATGTACATGTTTTAAATTAAAAGTTACATAAATATATGTTAAAAACTAAACAAATAAGTAGTTGAGAAATCATATCATGCTATTAATCATCAATTAATACCAATGTGTAAGTTTTACTTCATATTTGGCTTACTCGGTGTATATGGTAGAAGCCAAGAATAGGATAGTTCAGGAAGTTATGATGAAACAGGTAAAGAAGTCGGCATGGTGGATAAGAAAGTTGAATGAGACTTTTTCTTAAATTATAATGTGAGATTCGATAACACTCCATTATCTAATTTAATAAGGTAAACAAGTCATAAAAATTGGATAAGACTCCGCTAAATCTTGTTTAATCAAGACATATTTTAGTAAACAAGTAAGAAAAAAAAAACACATAATGGGGGGTTTCTTATCAAAATTAAGGGTAGGTGAGAATGTTATGGGTAGACATAGGTTATGTATTTGGTAAAGTATTTCCCTCCACTTATTTCTGTATAAATTAAAACACATTTGTTAGCCTTATAAATATTATTTCGTAGCAACTCGTAGCGTTTTTTATACCCTAATTTAAGTGATACCTTTTAAAATATCAACATCTAGTTTCTATATTTTTTATTCTTTGCAATAATTATTTAATTTGTATCTAACGTAAATTTTATCATACTTTAAATATGATAATCACTCCATAAATAAGCTTATTGACAATATGACATTTACTTAACATATGCTATTTTACTTAATCAAATATTTATAATTTAATTTCATCTGAACTGAAACTTAGTTTTTTTACTTTTAGATAATTTTACAAAAGGATGGTTAGAAATCTTGTTTTTTGTTTCGTGAAAAATATTGACTAAACCAAGTTACCATATCTCATATCTCTTGTGACAAAATTTTATGGAGGATTGGAATTCGATATTTGTACGATATCTTTTAATGAATGTAATATACTCAGTGTGATGTGAAAAGAGGAAAAGGTATTTAAATTATCTTAGACCTTGACTTCTAAGTGATGTAAAGCTATTGAGTGCGGTAGGAGCATTAAGGCCTCCAGTCAAGATCTAAAGAGAATGAGCGGAGCATCTCCAATGGAGGGCTTAAGGGACTAATGGTTCGCATGTTGAACTTCGCTATCATCCCCACGGACAATGTCAATATTCCGATCTCAAAACATCGTTAGGGTCAATCACCATGCATATGAGGTATTGTCCGCTTTGGAGCATTGACTTCGTCACGGTTGTGTACTCAAAATAACAAACTTAATGTTTTTCAATTTGATTATAAAACGTTTGAGTGTTTTATGCATCTACTTTTAGAATAAATTTCACAAATAATTCACTTACATTGTGGATCAAAGCCACAAAACACTTCAACTCACCGGATCTTCGTGTTATATTAACTAGAATAAACAATTCATGCATTTCTTGTCACAAATAACATTTTTTGTATTTTTTGTTATGGATGGAATAATAGAGGAATCAAAACAAAAATAAAGTGGAGAATGATAGATGAAGAAGAGGATGGTAACAAAGGGTTTGCATGAATGTAAATTGTAGAAAAGTAAATTACCAAGCATAAAATAAGAACCGGTAAAGAAAATCAATGGAAGCAAAGACTGAAATTGCTAAGACCAACATAGATTTTGCCTTTTCTTCATGTTCACAATGTCAGCATGTTTGAAATTATATCCACTTTTTGTTATATTTGATCTATCTATTTATATTATTTCTCTTATTTTGACAGTTACTTGACACAATAAAATAAAAGAAAAAACACATGAATTAGGTCTTAAAACTAGTCCATTGGACCATATATCCTTGTTGCTTTCACTATAGTCGTTATAACATGTAACTACCATTTCAAATTAGCTTTAGTTCTTAGTTTCAATTACTTTCCTTTCACTCGTTTTCTTTGTTTGCATTTAACCTATTTCAATGTCTTTTTACTCTAGTCAAGCTTCTTTCGATGTCTCAACAATGTCATTTGCTTGATTCTTCTTCTTGATCTTCCTTGTCTTAATATCTTTCTTTTCCACCTCTTGTATGATAACGCACCTGTTGATTTCTCGATTATGTTATTTCCTTCACACCTTCAACACAAATATTTAAATTATGGAGAATGATATATAGCATTGGTTCCATCATTTGTACATGAAAAGTTAGAATAATTAAGTTCATTAATTAAAAGAATATAAATGCATATAACAAATTTTATAAAGACAAAAATATCCTTTAAAATTTTTAAGTAATAATTCTCTTATACAAATAAGCACTTTAATTGTTTAATTTCTTTTACTTTTTAGATTTTTAACACTATTTTTTATTGATTTTTCTGTTATTTTTCTATGCTTAATTATATTTTAATTTTTAGCAACATTAAAATATAGTTATTTTATTATTTAATTATTTTTTAACTTTTATTAGTGAGCATTAAATAAAATATTAAACACATTTATACAACATTCATGGATATTTTTGTACTTTAAGTCAAATCAAATTGCATTAATGATCATTAGGTCATATTTCTTTTAATATTATAATTATCTAAGGACTTTTGTATGATTCAATACGTATTAATTATTCTTAACCGGTGTCCATAGGTTACTGGTCAGCAAGACCCTTAAATTATTTCTTATTAAAAATAGTTTTGGTTCTAATTATATTTTAAATTTTTAATCTAGCTAGTTGTAAATATTCTATCTAAGACTATCGTCGTGAGTTTTTATAACTCATGACTGTTTACTTTAAAAACTTAGTAGTTTTGAAATTTTAATTTTAGCTACAAAAACTAAATTTGATTATAGAAACCAAATTTTAATTTTAATTGAAGCTCTTTTAGTGATGAAAAGGTTCCAATGTTACCCAGAATGATCTTATATGTAGCAATAAAGCCCATCGTGGAGACAGTGTATGTATTTTAAAAACCTAACACGTAACTTTTACTCTTAATTTTTTTTTTAATTATAATTAATTATATTTTGCATATTTTTTAGGATAAATTGTAAACTGCAATATCATTAGAAAACAAAATTTACATCTCTTAATTTTTTTCAAATTATAATTAATTATATTTTGCATATTTTTTAGGATAAATTGTAAACTGCAATATCATTAGAAAACAAAATTTATGTAACGTCTCATTTAATTATTACGCGGAATTAAAGGAAAAGTAACACGTAATAGTACTATAGCGTAGTCCTGGGGTCCTTAACACAACCTCTACAACCTGGGCATACCATGATGCCAACGGAAACCAAATACAAGTCTAGCAAAAGAGAAAAGGGTAGCAAGGCGTAAAACAATACATGGGCCATAGTCCTAACGAAAATCATGAAGGAAAGAAATATAAAGTCCAGCCCAGATGGCTAAGCAGCGAAATTGTCATTTCCTTGCTGACCGCGAGAACCTCGCCCATCTGCTCCCATCAACTAAATTGATGATCATCGCAAGAAAGAATAGCCACATACAAGACAATCATACAACAAATAGGGTAAGCTAGAGCCAACAACATTCTCATCATACAGTCAAATATATTTTCATCATTCAATATCCATACGACAACCAAGCATGTTATGACTTCCAATCGATACATTACGACTCGACTCGATACATCCAGATACGTATAATCTGGTCGGATTCAGCGGATGCTTGCACTTGTGGTGGATGCCTCTGCTCACCCCCGAGCTACTCACCCCTGAGCTATGTGTTACAAGTGTTACAATGGATCAATTTTCCCTCACCACAAGGTTAGCCCTTAATGAATTTCGGGCCTCCTGCTACTCTCACCACGGGAGTCAGTCCGTTCTAGGTGAGACTAACTAACTCCTTAGAGTGTCAGGATGCAACCTTACCTTGAATCCTTACCTAGTCATACAGATGGGGCACCACCATGGACACCCACTAACAGGGGCCATGGAATTACGTCCCGACCACTGAAGCGCGACCTTGGGAATCTCACCTAGAGATCCCCAAGGACTTACACACTGACACGGACCAAACTTTCTTAATCAACCAAACAGATTCAACATGCATACACACAACCTATATACATATATATAAAATTTCTCGTAATCCACCTCTTTCGTATTTCCAACCAAACCATGCCAACTCATTGTTCTCGAACCCAGAATATGGAGCTCTGTCTCATACCATTACCATGCCACATTGATATCAACCCTTTCATGTCTCATGTCGAACTCATACCAAGCTCATCATTTCAATTTCATGAATCATCTCATACAATTATCATGTTCACATCATGTTAAAACTCACAAATCACAACTCATACACCACCTCATTCATACAGGCCATTCAGTTCACGAATTTAAAGGTAATACTCATATAAGCATGTTGTCCACTTTTTGAAATCAAGGAAACATCAAGGCCAACCCCTTTCTCGCCCAACATCTCGCTCAGGCAGAAAGGTCTCGCCCAGGCGAGGAGGACCCTGGCTCAGGCGAGCTCCCTTCGCCTAGGCGAGAGCTCGACTTCCAGTATGAGAACCCTATACGCGTTCTCGCTTAGGCGAGACCCTCCTCGCCTAAGTGAGACGTTCGCTCGCCCAAGAAGTACAGTGGGTCGCCTAGGTGACCCTTCGTGGAGAAATACACAGGCGAGTCCCTGTTAATCTCGCCTAGGCGAGGCAGGCTCGCTTAGGCGAGTTTAACAGACTCCGCCACTGTTCCTCATTGCCATCAACACAGTTCATGCCCAGCAACAACACAAATCATGCCATACACTCACAGTCACATATAAGCACGAAAATCACAAACCACCATCAAAACTACCATCATTGCACCAAATAATAGGGTTCTAGCTTCCCTTACCTGGAAGTAGCTAGAAGGTGCCTCGACTCTAACCAACGGGGCACGACAGCTCAAGAGAGGACTTGCGAACTGAATAAGACAGTGGAACAGGGTTAGGAACTAAGCTCACAGTGAAACCCCACTGTATAAACGGACAGATGCTCATGGAGAAGAAGTGTGAGCTGAAAGATAACTTACGTGGAGTAAGAACTGGGTTTGAGTTAGCTCGAAGAATGGCTTGGGGAGAAACCCTAGCAGAGCGTCTTGTGAGAGCAGTGGGGATGACGACTGGTTTCTAAAAGAGTGAAAGTGTATGCATTAGGGCAGACTAGGATCAGTTTTATCCTTTGGGCCAACTCTTAGGCCCATTAGATTTAGGGCAACCCTATAAGTTAAAGACATAAAAAAACAGGGCCTTACAATTTACATCTGTTTAACAAGATATATGGCGTTTAAAAAGTCAGGAGAGATCTTGTTATTAAAGAAAAAATATTTTCTTACTCATCTTATTGTCAATCTAGTCTTTTATTATAAATTATAGCACTTGAAACATAATTTAAGTAATGATATCCTCACTCTCTTCACTATCTTTTCATTGTATGAAACAAAAATTTCTCAAATTTTAAAACATATTGTATTTTTTATTTATGTTAATTGCCTATTACTTTCGATCTACCTTCTACAATTACATATCTAGAATTAGTAATAGCTCTTAACATGAATTATTCATTATATGTTCAAAGTTTAATTTACATCTTAAAAAATATTAACTTAGTTTTAGTTTATATATTTAAAAAGTTAGTAAATATTATAATCATATAAAATAATATTTATTTTATGAAATATATAAACAAAAAACACTAATTTTTACTCAATCTCATACATATATAAAACAATAAAAATATATTTTATTTCTATTATGCAAAAGTAAATTAACTTTAACAAGCAATATATATATATATATATATATATATATATATATATATATATAAATATA